>ERZ772827.199-NODE-199-length-33826-cov-8.906962_pt1 | contig 33826 bp, 44 predicted proteins | sample MGYA00580850_ERZ772827 | MGnify/ENA primary metagenome ERZ772827 (study PRJEB29015, sample SAMEA2737950) | human oral metagenome | biome: human oral; feature: human-associated habitat; material: dental | place: China | collected 2145 ... | reverse complement strand
AAAACTGTCGCCGCCATGAATAATAACAATTTGTGTCATATTTCTAGTATACTAGTACTATAGAAACTCTCTGTTAATCAGAGAGTTCTTTTTTTGAACAATTTGGCACTTCGTAAATCACCTTTGCGGTGATTTTTTAGGTTAGACCCAATTTCAGAGGGGCGAGCATCGCAAAGGCTCGCCCCTCTTTTGATGGCTTGAACGAGGTCGCTCGATTGTTGTTTGTAGCGGCTTCTGAGAGTTATCAATGATTGAACTTTGCGAAACTTAAGCGGATCGGCCAAAGAAATTATACAAGTGGCGACATAGACAGCTGGCTTCTCAGGGGGATATTTAACCAAGAAAGGAGACAGCTATTAACGAAGACATCCTGGAATATGAGCTGACGAAAATTCAGCATCAGAAACCAAGCAAGCCACCGGCACCTGGGCAGCTTGGAAATACTAAAAAATCTAAACATAAAAAGGAAGAAAACACTATGAAAAAAATCAATTGGAAAAACGTTATTGAAAGCATTAAAACTGTTACCATCGTGGCACTGATCGCTAGCGTGATTGGATTCGGGCTGGGAGTGAAGTACCAGGAATCCAAAAACAGCCAGCTAGAAGCAAGAATCTCTGAGCAGATTCAACAGTTAAAAGCCGTAAAGTAGCGAGCGTGCGACCGGCGCTACTGAAGCCTAAGGTCGCGGCGGTCGAAGCTCATACACCTGCGCCAGCTGCCGTGGGGGCAGCTGGCGCAGGTGTCTGCGAGAGGTTTCGACCGCTGGTCGCTAAATACGACTGGAATGTGGATATCGCTATGGCAGTGATGAAGGCTGAGAGTGGATGCCGGACAAACGCCCTGGGGCGCAATACAAATGGAACGAATGACGCTGGGTTATTCCAGGTCAACTCAATCCACGACACGACAGACAGGCGATACCAGCCAGAGCACAATGTGGCGCTCGCGTATAAGATTTATGCGGCACGCAGCAAGTGGGATTCAAGCGGATGGAAGGCGTGGAGCGTATGCCTGAACGGCAAGGTGAAATGCTACTAATTTTAAGGAGAAAGTGAAATGAGTGAAAGTGAGATTTTGGAGAAATTAGAAAACCTAATCGATCCGACGTTTCTCGACCGTGTATTAGCGGGGGAGGCATAAGTGGATCGAATAGTATTATCTCCATCAGCGATAATGTGCTTTTTGAACAACCAGATCCAATTCAAGAAGCGCTACATCGCCAAGGTTTATGACGATCCGTCATCGCCATCGATGGTTGTCGGCTCTGCCATGCATAAGATGATTGAGCAGCGAATGAAGGGTCAATCGTTTGAGACGGCTCTGGAAGCAGGATTGCAGGCGATTGAAAATGTCGCAGATTATGAGATCGAGTACGGCAAAACTGGTAGTCGCGAGAAGATCATCGAGCAATATCAGAAGCTATCGACGACAGTCATCAATGAACTGCCGACCTACGACAATGTTTTGGCTGTCGAGGACAAGATTGAATGCAACCTATCGGTGATGAATAAGAAGATTCCAATGAAGGGCTATATCGATCTCGTGCTCGACTTGGGAGACAGTCTGGAAGTCATCGACTGGAAGAGCGTCACTAACTATTCCGACGAAGAGACTGAGAATTGGTCATACATTATACAGGGCTGGATTTATTCAAAGCTGGCTGAGTATAAATACAAAAAGCCTGTCAGCCGAGTGGTTTTTAAGGAAATTAAGAAGACCATCAATCGCGATGGTCAGCCGCAGATCAAAGACTACGTGCTGAATGCCGAGAACCTAGCCGAAGCTGACGATATCATGGGTCGAGTGATTAAATCGGTGAGCGATTACACGGATAATCCTAACGCTACCTACTTTCCAAACCCGCGTGACATGATGAACGGTGCGCAATCGATGCATATCGTGGCGCAAATGGAAGGTATCACCGTCAGAACCGTACACACGACAGAACGACGCGAAAAGTTCGCGCCAGTCAACACGGTAGTGGCAGACGACATTGCGCAAGAGGGCGGTTCGGAAACCGAACGAATCATGTCGAAGCTAAACGAGTTTGGTGTTGGCGGCAGGATTGATGAGACGATCAAGAGCAATACTGTCGACACGTACATTCTAAAACCTAACCGCGGCGTGCGAATGTCAAAGCTGGCGGGACTAGGCGACGATCTATCGCTGGCGCTCGGCTCTGAGGCGGTTCGCGTGATTGCGCCGATTTACGGCACGCAGACTGTCGGCATCGAAGTACCGCACGAGCAGTCATTCCCGACGTTTGAAGGTAAAGGCAGTAGCCACCAAATACCAATCGGTGTCGACACTATGAACAACGTCATCTATGACGACATCGCCAAAATGCCACACATGCTGATTGGCGGTCAAACTGGTAGCGGTAAATCGGTTTTCATCCGCAATATCATCCAGAGCCTAGATGATTGCGAGGTGATAATCGTCGACATGAAAGGCTTGGATTTTGATGATCTAGGCAGGGAAGTCGTGTCGGAAGTTGAGGTTGCGCTACGCCTGGTCGAGCACCTGACGGCCTTGATGGATAAGCGCTATCGAGAGAAGCAGGTTGACGCAAAACGCAAAGTGCTGGTTATCGACGAGTATGCTGATCTGATTATGCAGACCGGCAAGGTAGTTGAAGAAGTTTTTGATGGCTACAAGAAGAACGGCGAGCCGAAGTTCAAGAATTACACCAGGGATACTCGAAAGGAATTAGAGACCAACCTGGCACGAATCTTGCAGAAAGGTCGCTCAGCGAACATCAATGTGATTATCGCTACACAGAGACCAAGCGCAGATATTGTAGCACCAATTATCAAGGCTAACTGTCCAGTTAAGGCTTGCTTGAGAGCAGCAACCGCCAAGAACTCGGAGATCATCCTAGATGAATCCGGAGGTGAGCGACTACTCGGCAAGGGTGACATGCTCTACCTAGGTTCAGGAATGGTTAAACCAGTGCGAGTGCAGTGCTTCTCGCCGATTGAAGGAGGTAGTAAATGAAAGAGCAGAGCAGCTTGAAAGTCGCGAAGCCTAGCGTCAAGAAAGAATACGCTGGCATAGCAAAATATGTCGGCGACTGGGCGTTGGGATTGAATAAAGAAAAAGTGCTCGGTAATATCCACCGCAATCTGCTGGGAGTCGACAAGATGGGCAAAATACGGCCTATCGAAGACCTAGCTTACTTCATGTTGGTATGTGGTCAATACAACCTGAACCCACTGAAGAAGGAAGTCTACGCAGTGTATCAGCGTCAAAATGTAAACGGTCAGTGGATCGAAAAGCTGGAGCCAATCGTTAGTATTCACGGCTTACGCTCGCTGGCGCGCCGTTCGAAAAACCCGACATACGCCTACACCGGCAAAGCAGTCTTCGACTACAAGGACGCTGAAAAAACCAAGCTGGATTCGGCGACGGTAGAAGTATTTGGCAGATTTGACGGCTCATACGAGGCGGTGAAAATTGGCGAATACACAGCCTATTATGACGAGTTTGCCAAAACTCATACCTCTGACGACAACTACGGTAAGTACCGCGCTGGCGATGCTATGGGGACGTGGAAAACCATGCCGCGAGTAATGCTAGCGAAGTGTGCAGAGGCTAATGCCATCCGTTCGATATTCGACATCGGCGGCGTATACGTTGAGGAAGAAATAGGCAGAACAGAATAACATTAACAACCTATATCGCGCTCTCCCGGAGAGAGGGGCGATTGAGAATAGGCAGGGAGAATGCTAGTAATGGCAGGAACAAAAGCGGGCGGCCTTAAGGCTGCACAAAAGAACCTTCAAAAAGACCCAAATTTTTATGCGAAGATCGGCGCAAAAGGTGGCCGTAATGGTCATACTGGCGGTTTCGCTGCCAATCCTGAGCTTGCGCGTATTGCAGGTGCAAAGGGTGGTAGGACTAGTAAACGCAGAAAGGACAAGTGATGAATCTAAGCTTAATGCATAGAGTAATTAAAGAAGTGCTATCGGACTATGCGTCTGACAGCCTAACTGAAATGGCCTTCGAGCTAGAGAATAGCGAATCGTCTATTGCTGATTTTTGTGACAGGTTCGAGCTCGGTAACTGGTTTTACGATCAGATGATGCTGGCGGATATCGATATTGTTGATGAGGTGTCGGTGTTAGCAGATAAGCGTCTCAAGACTGAGAATGACGATTTGATAGAGAGCCGGCTACTGCGCCAGGAATTACAGCGGCAGGGTGTGTGACAGCGTGCTGAAACATCGTATGTTAACAATTTAGCCTCTTTAAGCTGCGGGTAGTATCGCAATTTTAGGATAGCTTTAGCAAAGCACCTAGTATCTTTTTGACGCTATCCGCACCTCTGGTGGGTGTAAATAGTAAGAGCCCGCAGCTTCGAGAGGCTAAGTAAAACCATAAAGGAGGAATTGTGAACGACAAAATGAAAAAGGTGACGTATATCATGGGCTATCTGATTGGCGGGATTTTAGTTTCGCTGGTGGCGGTAGTCATCATGGCGGTCTTTGTCAAGTTGATATTGTGGATCGTGGGGCTGTAAAGATGGGAATACCATTCACAATTCCAGAAACGATCTGGATCGGTAAGCATGAATACAGACTGATTAAAGCCGGTATTGACGGTAAGCGGTTTGATCTTAATTATCGAATAAAATATCCTCTGACTTCGTATAGCAAAGAGTTTGAGATTGATATTAGCTTTGAAGCGTATAGTTCTATGCTTGACGATGACAACGTTGAAAATGAATTCATCAAGCGACTTGAACTGCTTGGCGGTACGATCGAGAATCCAAATGACTAAAAAAGCACTCCGCAAAAAGCAGCGCCGCAAACGTAAACAGCGAGCGATAACTAACGAAGAAAATTAGAAAATAAGGTTATTTACTAAGCGCCATGACTACTTTAAACCAAATAAAGACTAGGTTGCATAAGAAACTGGCCCTGCTGAAGCAGCGAAAACAGACCGTCGCCTCATCTGGCAAAAATACCTAAATTAACAAACATGTTAGTGCTATACACCTGGTGTTGCTAATTGGCTATATAAGTAGTGAACTAGCAATTACTAGTTGCTCATCGCGGTAAGTGCAGATTCCTAACCTGTATTAGCTGATAACGGGCAGATGTAAATTAAGTCCCGTGTGAGTTTTTTCCTAGCTGCTTATATAGCCAACCAGTTATGCGGTTGAAAAGGTTATGAAATATTAAGGACAACAAATGAACATAACACACTATGATTTATTCGCGGGCATAGGCGGTTTTTCGCTGGCGCTGGAGGAGGTATTCAATGAAGCAAAAATTAACCGCATCTTCTGCGAGTGGGCAGAGTTCCCCACTGCGGTCCTCAAAAAGCACTGGCCAAACGGGACATTTTACGGCGATATCGCCGACCTTGTTGCCGACACCGACAGCCAGAGACGTAAGAGTAGCGTCGCTGAACCAGAAGCCGAGAGACGATCTAACTTGTGCAGTGGAGCTAGGGGCGACGAAAACAAAACGCTCACTATACTCACAGGAGGCTTCCCCTGTCAGCCATTCAGCCAAGCTGGACGACGAAAAGGCACGGCAGATGACCGCTATCAGTGGCCGAATATGTTTCGAGTCATACAAAATGTTAAGCCAGACTGGGTCGTCGCTGAAAATGTGCGTGGCCTCGTTACTTGGAACGACGGTATGGTACTCGAGCAGGTGTGCGTTGACTTGGAAAGCGAAGGCTACGAAGTCCAACCGTTTATTATTCCAGCTGTCGCCGTCAACGCCCCGCATCGGCGAGACAGGATCTGGATTATTGCCCACCGTACAAACTCAAGGACTAAAGGTCTGCAAAAATGGGAAATCAATCCCGATAATACTACCGACACCAGTAGCGAGCGATTACGAGGGTGGGGTTTGCAAGGATGCCAAGATAGAGAATGGCAGGTGGCTGAGGACGAACGCCAAGGGTCAGAGGTTTGGAGTCAAAATCAGGGACGCAGTAGGCCCGACTGGAATCGAGACTGGCGAGAAGTTGCGGCTTCAACCTGCAATGCCGGAATGGATGATGGGCTTCCCCGAGAAGTGGACGGAATTTCCTATAGCTTCGCCAAGTGGCGGAATGAATCAATCAAAGCCTACGGTAACGCAATAGTGCCGCAGGTGGCGATGGAGATTTTTAGAGCTATCAAGGAGACGGTAAACGTCAACTAAACCACTAATTTTGTGGACATAGAGAAAGGAGATGTCAATGATATCTAGTGTCAAATCAAAAATAGATCATCGCTTAGAGTGTAATTTTAGAGGGCTTGCAGCTAGAGCTTTTGCTGGTTGCGGCTGTTGCGGTTCTAATAGTGAACCCAACTCAGCTGCAAAATGGAATAGTCTAAAGCTCTCTACTCTTGCCGATATCGAAAAAATTGTCGATAGGAACGAACGAGAGTTGCATGAAGAATTGGTCGATTTTGCATTGGAAGTAGTGTATCAATATGGCTACGTGATTGGTGATGGCGTGTATGCTACAGGTGGATCATCGGTTATAGAATCAGCCTTTAGCATTTTACACAGATACGGCATGTTAGATAAAGACGGCCATTACTCAATAGCCAATCAACCAACGATCAACGAAAATAACAGAGGTGAGAATGATGAAAGATAGTGAACGATCAACCAAATTAGGGCCAATAGTTTTACTGGTTTTAGCGATATTGGTGATATTTAACTTACTGATGGCCGTAAGCCTAGGCGTTGCTAGCGGAGGGCTCGATGATCATATTGAGTTGCGGGCTCGTTGTAAATCTCTCGGTGGAGAAGCGGGATACTCAAAGTGCTATAAAGATGGAAAGGAAATCTAAATGAAAATCATAGCAGAAAATCCAGCTGAAGAAGCCCTGCTGTGGCGTATTAAAGCACTGAGCGATGAGCTGGTCAATCAAGATAATCGATCCACTGATATGCCGATGTGGACGATCCTAGATAATAACAAAGCCGGCAAAGATTATGGCGCGGTCATGTACTTTACCGGCAAAGCTGCCGAGCAGCACATCAAGGAAAACGATCATCATTACGATAATCCAGCGACATATATTCGTAGCGCTCACGACAACCGAGAACTAAAAGATGTTGTTCACCTACTCATTCTAGCTGGCGGCAATGAAATACCAAGTAACCATTATGGAGTTTTGAGAGATGCGTGAAATAAAATTTAGAGCCTGGGACAACCTGAGAAGAGTTTACCATGATTGCGATACTAATCAATTGAATTGCGAGGTCGTCGGCAATGTCCACGAAAACCCTGAGTTGCCGGAGGAGTAAACTATGTTTGTCACAATAGCTCTAATCATCACTTTTCTACTAGCTGGGATTGTCGCCTCTCTGAAGTTTATCAAGGAGGAGATAGAGTTTCATCAGTGGATGAAAGAGATGGAGAAACTCAAAGGGGGTCATAAAAATGACAGTCGACGCTGATAGGATTCCTACCGAACAACAAGAAGCCGAAGCTCTAGCAGCATATCTACGGCTCAAAGGCTATAAGTTTACACACATTCCCAACGAAACTGGCAGCGACCCTAGGGCACGTGCCAGGGCAGTCAGAATGAAGCGCGCTGGTGTTAGCCGTGGTTTTCCAGATTATCTGATATTTGCCAATGGCAGACGCTTTGCCATAGAACTTAAGAGACGGAAAGGCGGTTATTGATACGGGCTTGTCAATCTTTCGTCAAACGTTTATTCTGCCGTTTGACGAGCTGGTTGTTATTTCGTCGAAAAGGCAGGGGCAATCGAACGATTGAGAGGTATGTTTAATGAAGCGTAAGATCAAAGGACGCAACTACAAAACGCCGACACCTAGAGTTTACAGATTGAAAGAAATTCGCACTACGCAGTTTATCCGTAAGCAGCTAATAAATAAGAATGGAGCAATATGTTCACTCTGCGACAAGCCGATTGAAACAATGAAAGATTGTACGATTGATCATGTCGTCCCAATCAGTAAGGGTGGCTTGACGACGATTGAGAACTGTCAGTTGGCACATAGAAATTGTAATTTGAGTAAAGGTAATAAGGAGGCTTGAAGTGGGGCTAATTAGAAATATTAAGGCGATGGCTAATGTGCGTAAGCGAGAGCGAGATGTACTGGCATCAAAATGCACAATAAAAATCGGCGACAGAGTGGCGTTCGCTCGAAATATTGATAAAGATGGCAGAGTAGTAGTGGGTGTAGTTGTTGGATATAAGAATGGTGTGTTCGTGGTTAAATACGATCCGCAACTCATCGTCGGCAATACTATTAAGTATTTTACTAGAAAATCTTATGAGCTGACTTTAGTTCATGACGTGGATAAATCAAGCTATCTAAAACATAATGGGCGTAAACGTCAATAATATGTGTGCGCCTAAAAGAAGCGGCCATTTGCGGTCGCTTCTTAGTTTTCCACAGGTTTTACGAAAAAGTCTAAGAATCTCTGCAAAAAGTGTTGACGTTTGACAACACGTTTGCTATACTAAAGACAGTTAGAAAGGAAGCGGCGCAGTCAAAATCAAGGCGCGACAGCACAACACTCTAGCTGGCGACTAAACTAAATGAAAGGACAGCCAAAATGGAATATGTCGGGAAAATCATCTACAAGAACATGAGCCGAAAGCGAGATGACAGCAAAAGCTTGACCCTTGAGGACTGTATTCCTAAGGAAATCGTAAAAGAGACTGAAAAAGCAATCGCAATTGAGGATTGCGCAACTACCGGCGAATACAATAGCGACCTTACTCAAAAGTTTGCAGCTAAATTGACCTGGATTCCAAAAGGCTCGATCAAGGAAGTTGAAGGCGAAATGCTAATCCCGTATTGGGTTTATCGATAAATAATGAAATAATTGAAAGGGTATTGAAATGAATAAGAAATCAGTGTTTCAAAGAATAAGTAAAAAATCTAGCAAAAATCAATTAACCAGCGACCACGCCGTCATGAGACACGCTTTTTATAAGATTAGGCATTACCCCACCGTCAAAATCAGTGATAAAGAAAGGGAGTTGATGAAGGCTTGGATAATGGAGCGTAGGCTGGTCGAGAGGCGAGACAGTCTGAACAACGCTGACTACTGGCTGATCGGCTCGCTGTTCCAGCTAAAAGACGAGAGGAGCTGTTAGTTGAAGAATAAACGCATCCACATTAAAATCTCAGAAAGCGATCACGAACAGATGGTTAAGCGCGCCAAAGATCTAAATCTAACTATCAGCGAATACGTACGTCGGTTGATCGTTGTAGATATTGCCAAATCTAACGAATCGTGATAGTCTCAAGACACTGGTTTAGTCGCCAGCAAAAATCATAGTCCCGCTAAGGCGTCTCTATGATAAGCAACTTATCTAAGTTGCGACGAGCTCTAATCCGCCCGCTCATTGGGCGGATTATCTTTATGTTATAATAACCATAGAATTGCGGATCGAAAGAGCCGCTTTTTTACTTGGAGAAATTATCATGGCAGCACGAAAAATGACGCGCAGGAACAGGCGAAGCAGCAAGCAGTCTAGCCGCAAATCCCCGAAGCAGCAACTGCGCGGGATTGTTAAGGACAAACCAAAAAAGCCGCCTGTCAAGCCATCAAAACAGCCTGAGCAGCCAGAACCAGGACAACCGACGAAATATAAGCCAGAGTATTGCCAGCAGCTCATTGACTATTTTTCAATCGAGCCGCTGGAAATTATTAGAGAGCAGGAAATAACCGGCACTGAGGGCGGCAAATACGTCTCGCGCCGCCTGCCGCAACGTTTCCCGTGGTTTGAAGGCTTTGCCAGAAAAATTGGCGTTCACCGCAATACGCTGAAAAATTGGTGTGCTGAGTATCCAGAATTTGCCGAAGCCTACGATACCGCCAAAGATCTACAGCGCGAGTTCATCGTCGACGTGGCTTTGAGCGGTGCTGCGCCGCCAAGCTTTACTATCTTTACTATGAAAAACGTCTGCGGCTGGAGGGACGAGCGAGATCTGAAGCTGAGAAAAGCGAAAGAGGAAGGTGATATTGATGACGACGAGCTCAAGGCAGCCATCTTTGAATAATCTCACCAGAGCGGATATTCTGCGGCTTTGCGATAAATATTGGGACACTGACCACGACAAGCTACGCCGTTATCTACTGGCAATATTCAAGCGGCGGGAGAATATTCACCTTTTCGGCTGGTTCATCGCACGGCCGTATTTTCCACTAGAAACGCCACCATTCCATAAAGAGATATTAGACCTGATCAGCGACAAGGACAATCGACGAGTTGGCGTTATTGCGCCGCGTGGTCATGCAAAGTCCACCACGGTGGATATGACGTATCCGCTGTGGGCTGGGTGTTTTCAGCAGGAAGAGTTCGTGGTGATAATCAGCGATACGTATACGCAAGCGGCCGAGTTTATCAACGCACTAAAAGATGAGTTTGAACACAATCCGAAAATCAAGTGGCTGTTCGGCAATATGAGAGGCGATGATTGGCAGGATGGCGAATTCGTACTGAGCAATGGCATTAAGTACGCCGCTAAAGGCTCTGGTATGAAAATCCGTGGTATTCGCCACCGGCACACCCGACCGACGCTGATGATATTTGACGACATCGAGAACGACGAAAACATCAAGAGCGCCGAGCAACGCCAGAAGCTGTACCATTGGTTTACTAAGGCGGCTATACCAGCATTAGCTAGAGGCGGGCGAGCTGTTATCATCGGTACGATTCTTCACTTTGACAGCCTCGTAAATAAGGTAATGAAACAGCAAGATGTGTTTAAGAGCTGGCATACACGGGCGTTTTACGCAATCACCACCGAGGAGGACGGCACGGAGCGGGCTTTGTGGCCGGAACACCGCAGTCTAGAGAAGCTGAGGGCTATGCGAGATGACCCGAGCGATCAGGATTTCATTGGAAGCATTACTTTTGCGCAGGAGTATCAACACAAGCCGTTCAGCGAAGAGGATGCCATCATTCAGCCTGATTGGATTAAAGAGTGCGAGCCAAGTCAAGTACCGGGCAAGTATACGCGGCTGGCGAGGGTACTGACAATCGATCCTGCTGCCAGTGAGCGCCAAACAGCCGATTTTACCGCTATGATTGTTGCCGATCTATATACTGATGGCAATGTTTATATACGTGCAATACGCAACCAACGAATCTCGCCGAGCGTCACTGCCAAGACGGTTAAAGAGCTTGATGAAATATACAAACCGCAGGTGATTGGTATAGAGGAGGGCGTGCTAGGGTTGGTGTTTCGGGATTTGCTGGAGGGACTACCCGTCACTGGCTTGAAGCCCGATAAAGACAAGGTGCGGCGACTGCTGGCGGTGAGCCGATTCTTTGAGGCGGGCAGGGTATACACTGTGAGAAACATTCAGAACGGTCAGGCGTTACGCGAGCAGTTGATTGAATTTCCGAAGGGCACTCATGATGATATGGTTGACGCAGTGGCTTATGCGGTGAAGCTGTTGTTGGTGGAGGGGGTAGGTCAAGACTCTGATGGATTCAATGAGAGCGGAGCGTACCACGAAAAAAGAAGTGCAGACGACGAAGATGAAGAAGATTGGTCGGATGATGATTATGTGGTATAATCAAGCTATGAATTGCGGCTGAGTAACCGCAATTTTCTTTTGAGGAAGGCAGCCGCTGAGACAGGAGATAACCAGTGGCATTTTTTAATAGAACCAACAACCAGCAAAAGCCTAAAGACTTAACGAGTGAAATTGGTTTTGCGGGCGATATTGTTTTTGAAGGGTTTGACCAGGAAGAGTCGCGGGTCGATGACATCAAAATTGAAGATTACCGCAAAATGCTCGACAACGACACGACCGTTGAAGCGCTGTATAACATCTTTACCATGAGTATTCTGGCGGCAACGTATCATATTGACGCCGACAGTAACGATGAGATGGAAGTTCAAGCTGAGTTTGTGCGACGCAATCTACTAGAGCCACCGCATAAAGGCGGAATACAGACACCGATGAGCTTGTTCATCGACCAGTCGCTAGCCGCGATTTATGAAGGGTTTGCACTATTTGAAAAGGTCTATGAGGTGCGCGGAGATAAGTTAGTAATTAAACGGCTGGCGCACCGAGACAGCACCACTTTAACGCTTATTCGCGATAGTGAGGGTGGCTTTGGCGGGGCAAGGCAAAAAGCCTCTGGTGTAGACGGCGTCTATCATGATGTGATGTTGCCACCACAGAAGTGTTTTCTGTTTACGTATGGCAAGAGTCGAAGCTATCTTTATGGACGCAGCGCGTTCAAGCCACTGTATCCACGCTATGATAAGAAGCGGCGACTAGAGTACCTGGATAGTATTGCTTTGCAGGCTGACGCCATCAAACCGAAAGTTTTGCGACGCACTGCTGACGGTGTCATCTCCGACCAGCTGAAAAAGGCGCGCAACAAGGCGCTTGAGGTGCTAGGGAGGCTCGGCAAGCACAATTCCGTAGCATCGTTGCCATACGGTTACGAACTTGATGTATTGAACACAGAGGGTCGCGATCCACACCAATCGATTGAGCGGCAGAATTCTGAGATGGCGAGAGCGTTTCACGCAAGCGTTATTTTAACTGCAACCCAGGGCTCGGCAAGCAATGTCGGCTCGTACAGTTTGAGCACCAATCAAAAAGATCTGTTGCAAACGGCTATCACCGGTGTCATGCGGTTACTGGAGGCACATATCAATCAGTACCTCATCGCCGACCTCATCGACTTGAATTTTGCTGAGCGACACTATCCAGAATTTCACTTTGACACACCGGATGAGTCGATTATCTCGGCGGTATTTGAGGCGTTCAAGTTGCTTGTGCAAAAAGACAAGGTGTCGGATGATATTGCTGCTGGAATTGAGGAATCAACAGCGACACGACTTGGCATTGACCTAGAAGCAATTAAAAAACGACGACAGGAAGACGCGGAAGACGACAAGCTCGCTGGCAAAGAGAACAAAAACGTGGATGATGACAAAGATGGGGGTTCTGGCGGCGACGCCGGCAAATTTCTAGGTGAGAACGACAGTACCTCCAGTGAAGTAGTAGCACCTGAACCTCATGAGCACGTAGCAGTCGACCGTGAGATGACCGACGCCGAGAAGCGGGTCAAGTTTGACGCGATCGAAAAGTGGATGGCTGAACAGGAGGCGAGTTTTGAAACCGCAGCGACCGAGGAATTGCGTAAAGCGGTAGCTAATATCTCACTCGATGAGGAGTTTACGTTGCCAGATAGCTATTCTGCACTGCTGGCAAAACAATATCGCACGGCTTACAACTATGGTAAATTATCCGCGGCAGATGAACAGAAACTGCCAGCACCAGCCTTGAAGAAGGAACTCAAGGCACGCGAGAAACAATATGTTGACTTTATTATCAACATGCAGACCGAAGACGTGCGCAATATTATCGCTGGCGAGAAGTTGAAGCAACCAATCAACCTGGCTGATGATGACGATATTGATGAGGATGTTGTCGATGCTATCAGCTCTAACAATGTTGGCGAAGCCACCCGCCATGCGCTGCTTGAATCAGTAGGATTATTGACGAGTGCCTGGATCACTCAAGCGGTGCTCGGCACTAAAGGCACTATTATCTCACAAGGTATGAATGACGGGCGTAACGATAGTTTCGCGTCGTTTGATGAAGATGATGACACGGCTGTCTATCAGTGGTCGGCGCGGATGGAGAAAAACACCTGTCCAATTTGCGCTGAGCTAGACGGCAAGGTAATCTCTGCCAACGAACGCAGAACTACGTTCCAACGGCCGCCAAAACACATCAACTGTGGCTGTATTTGGGTAAGAGTGTCGGCTCTAAACAAGGGCTATAAGTTGCCGGCAGTGACAGGGATTGATAATAAGCTCATTGAGCGGCTGGAATATATCCAGAGAACAACCAAAGCTGAGCTGGCAAATACGATACCTGGAGCATCAAAATACACAAAGGCGGAGCTATCGAGCATTGAGGCGTACAAGGGAAATGGATATATTAATATCAACCAGGCGCTGCTAGGCAATCATCCTATGAATCCGTATGCTGAAAATGACATAAAACAGCTAGATAAAGCGATTAAGAGAATGACTCTGAAGGACGACGTATTACTATACCGCGGTGTAGGATTCAAGAAGCCTTTGAAGGTAGGTGAGGAGATAAACAACCCTAATTTTCTGTCAACATCGACAAGCCGCGACATATCAATGGAATTTGCCGAGAAAGCTGATTGGCAAAAATACATCCTAGTATTTCGTGCACCTAAGAATATGCCATATTTGGACATTGAAAAAACATTGGCAGATAATAATGTCAATTCAACAATTAATGAACGAGAGTACCTACTATCTCGAGGCAAGAAGTTTGTTGTAAAAAATCTCTCAAAGAGGGATAATGGAGTTATAGTAGCGGAGGTGGAGATGACAGACGATACAAAATACTTGGATGATAGCAACGATAGTATCCTCACTGAGGATTTACTGAGAGAGATTGACGAATCATACGAGCGCTCCAAGAAACGTCTTGCTGATCCAAATTACAAACCGAGCCAAACAACCAGACGTCTACACCACATCTGGCAAATGGAATCTGACTACTTTAATGAACACCCTGAAGCTATTAAATCCAAAGATAACAATGAATAGTTGTTGCTAACATATCCTTGTGGTATAATAGTCGTAATGAATTGCGATCGCGTGCAGGTCGCAATTTTTCTTTTGGCACCGGAAGTTACCCTCTGTGAATACTCTCTTGAATCATTGCAATACAAATATTTACGATTTCAGTTGATATTGTAAAACTCCACTTTCTCGCCTGTACGCAGTCGTAATTCATACCAAGAAAGATAGGTATGAGCATGTATATTTTTGTCAATCGAGATACAAGAGTAGAGCTGGCAGATGAGTCTGGCAGTACCAGGCGTTTCAAAAAACAGATTTGTAAGTTTGGGGACTATGTCAACCCGAACGGCAAAGGAACGATGAAGCTTGATCGAAAATTAGCTGAAGAGATGAAAGCTAATTTTGACAGCGGCAAATACGGTGTAGTTGCCGTGCCACTTGGGCACCCTAAAACAGCATCAGAACTGGCAGCGTTAAATAAGGGCGAGATGATTGAGATGTCTATCACTGACGACGGTATCGATGCGACCCTTGAGATCCGCGACAATGCAACAGCTGAGGCTATCAAAAGTCACAACATACCCGATGTCTCAATGGGCTTTGAAACTGACTATCTCGATAAAAGAACTGGCAAGCGAGTTGGAGCACTGCTCAAGCATGTCGGCTTAGTGGTTGATCCGTACATTAAAGGCATGCAGCAGTTTATGCCGCTTGCTGACGATGTGCCAGCGATTTTATTCAGCGATAGCCAAGTTAATAACGAAAGAAAGGACGACGAAGCTATGAACGTAAAAGTTAAGAATGACCGCGAATTTGACGTGGAGGTCAAATGGCAAGAGGACGGCGAGGACAAAACCGCAACCGTTGCTGCTGGTGCTGAGATTGAAGTGCCAGAAGACCAAGCAGAAGCTGTGAAGCAGCAAATCGCTGACGCTGAGGCACCAAAAGACGACGATAAAGAGAATGAGCTGTCCGAGCGCGAGAAAGCATTGGCTGATCGTGAGGCAGCGCTGGCAGAAAAGGAAGCCGCAGCAGCAAAGCGCGATGCTGAGGCAAAGTTTAGCAAATTACTGAGTGATGGCAAGGTGGTGCCAGCTCAAAAGGATGCGTTTATGGCACTGTCTGAGGCCGCAGGCACTGAAATCCACCTATCTGATGATGAAACCAAGACCGTTGATACGTTATTAAGTGAGTTTATCGAGGCGAGTCCAAAACTGAACTTGACCGACGAGAAAGGAGCTGACGGCGAAGGCGACGGTGGCGGCGATGAAGTGTCGCTGACTGAGGACGAGAAATCCCTGACAGACCTCGGTATTAGCGAAGACGATCTGAAAGAAACTAAACGTCAGGAAAAGGGAGAATAGCAAATGGCTAATCTAACAGCTCCGCGAGACGACAGCCGACAGACTGGTGATTTGGTTGAAGTTGACGCGGGAACAAATAAGATTTTTCATGGTGCTGCTGTGACGGTCGCAAGCAATGGCTTTGCTCATGCAGGCGCGCCGAAGGAACCCTTCGTGGGCATTGCACAAGAAACCGTAAACGGTGGACTAGTGCGTGTGTACACCGAGGGTGTTGTCAGCTTTAACTGTGCTGCCGCGGTTGGCGTTCAAACTAATGTCGGTAAAAGTGTTGCACTTGTTGACGACAACACCGTTGGGTTGGCTGCTGGCTCTGACGCCGTAGCAATTGGCATCATTACTAAAATAGAATCGACTACGTCGGTTCGGGTTAAATTACGATAGAAAGGAGTAGGAGATGAGTTTGAATCCTACACAGCTCAACCGTGCGGAGTTATACGTCAAAACGGTCTTTCGCAAGGCGATGAGTGAAGAAACAGACGATGTTGCAAAAGACTTGTACGCCGTCACTCCAAATAAATCTGGCTTTGCGCGTGTCTTGAACCTGACCGCTGTACCAGGAATGAGGCGTTGGGAGAGTGAGCGTCGTCCAGGCACATTCTCGTTTAGCGTTGAGATGCAGAAGATCGGCAAATGGGAGCAGTCGGTTGCCATCAACGGCGAGGATATTGAAGACGACGACTTGGGTATTTACAAAACGGCTATTGAAGAGATGGCTCTTGAAAACAAGTTGATCTATTCAGCTTTATCCATCGAAGCCATTAACAAGGGGTTTACCACAAAGTCTGCCGACGGCTACAATTTCTTCTCTGCCGAACACAAGAATTTGCAGACTGGAGATTTGACTGCTGCTAACTATGAGGCTGCTCGACTGAAAGTGCAAACTCAGAAGACGGAGAACGGCAAGCCGTTCGGCTATCTCGTTGACACGCTGATCGTTGGTCCGACAATGGAAAGCAAGGCACGTGCCATTATCGAGAAAGAGAATCTCGCTGGTGGAGAAAGTAACACTAATTATCACACTGCAAAGATTAAGGTTGTTCCACAAATCACAGACAACAGCTGGTATGTTGCTTGCTTAGGGCGCAAGATCAAGCCGGTTGAGGTGTTCGAGCGCCGTAAGACTGGCCCACTACGCCAAATCTTAAAGGATCGACAGGAAGACCAAGATGTTTACACGTGGGGTACAGACGGACGATTCGACGCTACGTACGCTAATTATCGATTAATTGCCGGTTCGGTGGGTTCTTAGGAGGAAGTCATGGAAGATCAGCCAAAATCTGAAAACAAGAAAGCTCCAGAGCAGACCAGCCAGCCAAAATCTGAAAACAAGAAAGCTCCAGAGCAGACCAGCCAGCCAAAATCTGAAAACAAGAAAGCTGAAAAAGCCTTCTGGGTTGACGGATTTGGCGTAACAATGGCTAAATCGCAAGAGGCAGCCGAGAAGAAAGTTAAAAACATTCTTTCTGAGCAAAGCGAATAGCTTTCTGACATGGCAGCGGATAGGAGTATTTCCGCTGCCAGAATGAGAAAGGTATAAATTGCAAATGACAGCGTATTACACAACACTACAAGATATACTCGAGGAGGCAGGGCTACACCATGTTGAAAATGGCGTAGCTTTGAGTGGCGTGGTTGATGGAATAAATACAACATTTACAACCGATCGCAAGCCTATCACCGATCGTAATTTCGACGATACAGTCACTGTTGATGATTTTATCGTGTTTGTTGACGGTGTGCCAGTTAAGGCTGTTAGCGTAAACGAGGCATTTGGCGTGATTGAACTAGAAAAAGCGCCAAAGAATGATTCGGTAGTGACAATTGACTATTCATACGCTTCTGTGCCGCTGCGCGTGGTCGAACTGGCTCGCAAGGCGGCAATGGCTTGGATTGATAAGAGCATGGAAGGCGTCGACCCCTGTGCGCCGTATGGTAAATATGGTCGTGATATCCCGGGCAGGGTGGTGGAGCTGTGCACTAACTATGCCGCCGCTCGATTGCTGATCCGTGAATACGGCTTTAACCAAGACATTGAGGGCACGAGCAAAGATGGGTATAAGCGGCTCGAGGTCGTAAAACAGGATATGCAAGAGTTTGTGAAATCTGGCGGTATTTGCGGTGACGGCAGCAATGATCTGAGCGCTGGACTTGGTGCTGTTGGTGTGCGATGCGACGTCGATTTGTTCGGCGATTTTCCAGATAGGCGACATCCACATAATGACGATTGCTACGAGCGCGAGGATTAAGCGATGGGCTTGCAGCTAGTATTCTCTGTCGAGGGACGTAAAGAAGTCTTGCGGGATTTAGATACACGTGGGCGCAAAGCTAAAAATCTGCAGGCGCCGCTCAAAGAGTCCGCAGATTACATGATGAAAGTCATCGACCAGAACTTTGGCTCGCACGGTGGTGTGTGGGGTAAGTGGAAGCGACGCAAAAAAGCTTATCCGTGGCGAATGCTTGAGAAGACTGGCGCGATGCGGCGTGGTTTTCGCAGCAGGATATACACGAAGCAAGCAGAAATATCCAACCTGCGTCCGTATTTTAAGTATCACCAGTCGCGCCAGCCACGCAAATATCTGCCACGCCGCGTAATGATGGCGATTGAGGAACAGCAAGCAAGAGAAATAACGCGTATATTCCAGCGCCACATAATGTAACAGGAGGAAAGACCATGGCAAAATATGTTGACCCAATACTTAAGCAGATCAAGGACATTCTAGAAAAGGACGGCCCGGCAATCCTGCGTGGGCGGTACGGTTATGGCGACCCCGTTGTCATAAACAAAAGCCAGCTGACACGGCCGATGGCGTTTATTAGTTTTGATAATGATTATGAGATTCACGATTCAGCCGGCGGCGAAGTCGAGAGCAATATGGCGATCGTGTTGTGTGTGGTTGTAGATATGACCAAAGATTTCAATCAAGGGACAGACGCTCGCAGCCATCTTGAGCTAGTGGGGTTAGTGGCGGCACGACACGACGATATGACACTACGAAAGGGCAGTATTATCGGCGCGTTGAGAGCTAATCAAGATCCAGGGGAAAGGCTATGGATTGATGCTGGCGATGAAACAACAGTTGAGTTTGACGCGACACCGCGTGATAAGGGGCTGTTCACCGCCGAGGCCATCGTACGATTCAAGGTTAAACACGCTCAATTCCGTCCAGACCTATTATCGTGATTGTGGTATAATTAGGATAACAAATTGCGGTCTCCGAAGGTCGCAATTTTTCTTTTGCCCCTTTGCGGGAGGCGTTTTTGTTACCTAGGTAATAACAAAGGAGAAAGAAAATGCCAACATTTTCAGGACGAAAAGTTGCCGTCGGTATCGGACTGGAAGATCCGAACGACAAGGGCAAGGCGGTAGCGCCAACGTATGGGGCACCGCACTTAGATATAAGTTTTAAGGATTCGCCAACCAGTAAAATGAACGAGTCGGCACTCGGCACGATCATCAAAAATAACGGTAAAACCGACGTGCTGGTCGAGGGCGACGGCTCAATCTCGACAAAGCTGTGGGTCAAGGGGCTGTACTACTGGCTAGCGCTAGCATTCGGACAGAAGCCGACCACCACCGGTGTACAGGCCGATGCTACCGCCAAAGAACATCTGTTTACGCTGCGAGATGACAACAACCATATCTCGGCGACCATGACAATCAAAGAGCCAAACCTGTCGGCGCAATTTGCCTACGCTATGGCAGATTCTGTAACGTTTACGTGGACACCTGACGACTTTCCTAAGGTAGAGGTAGCGTTTAAGTCGCACAAGAGCAAAGAAATTAGTGGTGGTAATGTGACATACACCATCGATGACACTGAATTCCTACCGAAACACGCGATGTTTAAGATTGCTGATGATTTGGCAGGGCTTGACGCCGCACCTGAAGCAAAAGACATCAAGAGCCTGACGCTAACGATCACCAAGAATCTCCAGCCACAGCAAACTATGGACTCCAAGGATACCTACGGCGAGATTCTGAACGGTGAGTTTGAAGTGTCTGTGTCCATCGAGAAGCTATACCGCGACAAAACCTACCGTGCGATGAGCTATAACGATGAGCGTAAGGCTTTGCGACTATCATTCGTTGACGACAAGAATAAAGCTGGCACAAAAACCAATACCAGCTTGACGTTCGACATCGCTGTGGCGGCATTTAGCGGTTACGAGCCAAGTTACGGCGTGAGCGACATTGCGACAGAGAAGATTGATGCGGTTATGTTGCTCAACACGGCTGATTTCAATAAGTCGATTACTGCGAAATTGGTGAATAAATACACCTACTAACAATCTCGCACACCAAAAAAGCCCGCAATCATGCGGGCTTTTGTATTATATTACGATCGGCTGATCAGAGTTACTATCTCTAGTGTGATTCAATACTGATATCCTAAACTTACCGTTAGACCTTACGAGGCTATCGTCTACTGATTTTATCATGGTACCCGTTGTCGACTTAGTGTTATCTATGTGTGACTTATATTCTACAACAATATCACCGGTTTTTGTTTTTAGAGTTGACGTCAACTTAAGGTCTGATTCGGCGCTTTTCTTTTTTGCGGCCAATGAAAATACACCAAGTGCAACCATGCGGGTGGCGGTAATTCTACTTGAGTTCTCGGTGTGAGATTCTTCGTTGAAAGAAAAATCCAACACTGAAGACCACGGTATAGTTGTTAGTAGCTCTTTACGTCTATTAAATGTGCCGCCAGAATATAAATCTATACCGTCGCTATAGGCAACTAGAGTTAATGTTTCTACGTGGCGCTGTATCGCTTTGTGGCTGCCAAAATATTCTCCGTATATCTCAACCGGCTTATCTATTTTATACTGCTCTTTAAGCCGCTTTATTGTGGATTTGCGCTCTGATTTATCTTGGATTTTACGAGCCTCGTTTTTAGCTTCAAGGTATTTTTTGTGAACTTCGACTTCCCTACTCATGTTACGAATATTATCACCGGTATGTGGTATAATACAAGTAATAAGTTGCGATCACTTCGGTCGCAATTTTTCTTTTGCCATAAGAGTGGTCGCTTTTAATTAAGGAGATTACTCATGCAAGACACCAAAACAATTCAATTACCGAGCGGAGGCGAGGCGGTGCTACGTACTCGAGTCACTAATCGTATGCGGTTGGCCTTTGTGAAGGTTAAAGGTAATGAAGAGGCGGCTATCGATCTAGGCATCAAGACTATCTTGATCAATTACAAAGGAGCCGAAGGTTCAGAAGCCTCTTTTGAGGCGTTAATGGAGTCTGACAGCTTTGAAGACTTTCAACTTATTTCTAAAGAAATTCAAGGCGTTCTGGACCCATCCGACAGCCCAAAAGGATAACCGCGCTTGCGCAAGATTATGAGCGTGCGTGTCGAGTTAAATCGAAAGTTTCAGAGCCAATATTCATAGCAGGAATACTGAAAGAATATGGTTGGACATACGATGAGTACCTAGACACGCCAGAGTGGATTATAGAGGCGATTGTGGCAAAGCGTATGGTTGAAAGCAAATTAGAAGCCGAGTCCTACGAAAAAATATCGAAAGGGCGTAGTTAGTCATGGCCAGCAATGAGCTTACTCTAGTGATTAAGGGCAATAGCTCTCAGCTTATTTCCGCCTTGAATAAAGCTGGCGCGGCCGTCAACACGTTTGCTGATAAGTCGAACGACTCTGGTAATAAATCAAAAAACGCTTTCAGCGGTATCAGTAGTGCGGTATCAGTCGCTGCCGGTAACCTGATTTCTGCCGGTGTTCACAAAGCTTTCGACATGATCAGCAACTCTGTCGATGACGCCATTCGTCGTGTGGACATCTTAAACAACTTCCCGAAAGTTATGAGTAATCTGGGAATATCCGCTGATCAGTCCAAAAAAGCTATCACACGAATGGCCGATTCGCTTAAGGGGTTGCCGACATCATTGGACAGCGCAGCTGCATCTGTGCAGCGCTTGACGTCGAAAAATGGTGATGTCGGTAAATCGACCGAAATGTTTCTGGCGCTAAACAACGCCATCCTGGCTGGTGGTGCACCAATGGACATTCAGGCTACGGCGATTGAGCAGATTTCACAGGCATACGCTAAAGGTAAGCCGGACATGATGGAGTGGCGTGCATTGCAGAGCGCTATGCCAGCACAGCTGAAGCAAATTGCTCAGGCCTTTTTCCAAAATGGCTCGGCGCTGGATATATACCTCAAAAAGGCGCAGGAGTATGCTAAGAAAAATCCAATGTCGTCAACTGGCAAGGAGCTGTTGGAGCAGCTGATTGCGGTTAAAAATGGCACCGGCGATATGACGACAGCCCTAGGCACAGCCATGCGCACCGGTATCGTATCAATGGACGATTTCATGAATACCCTCACCAAGATGAATAAAGAGGGGGCAAATGGTTTTCAGAGCTTTGAGCAGCAGGCCCGGAACAGTACGGGCGGCATTCAAACGGCGATAGAGAACTCTAAAACCGCAGTAGTGCGAGGAGTTGCCAAAATTATTGAGGCTTTTGGCAGCGGGGATATGTCTGGTGCGGCGGGAGGATTTGGTAAAACATTAGAAAACATTCTGACGGGCGTTGCTGATATGGTCAAGTTCGTCAAAGAAAACAAAGAGGTGTTTACTGGTGTTGCAATTGCCGTAGGGGTACTGACTGGGGCTGTTGTCGCTTACGATCTAGCGGTCAAAATGTCTACTGTCACTACCAAAGCTTATACTGTAGCAATTAATCTGTGGAAGGGTGCGGTCACTATAGCTACTACTGCACAAAAACTGTTCACTCTAGCCATGAATGCTAGCCCACTGATGAAGATAGTAACGGCCATCGGGTTAGTTGTCGGAGCTCTTGTATGGTTTTTTACTCAGACAGAAGAAGGCCGAAAGATTTTCGGGCAGGTGGCTAAGACCGTCGGCGAGGTCGTTAGAACTATTAGTGAGGTTGCTGGAAAGATAGGTGAGGTGGTCGGTGGCGCGCTGGCTACCGCAGGCAAGGTTGTTGGCGATATCGTCAATGCGATCAGCGACGCAATTTCAAAAGTTGTTGGCTTTTTCGCGCCGATAGTCGCAACCGTAGCACCGATATTTCAGACTATTTGGCAGATAATTTCCAGTACCTTTATTTTAATCGTGGCTATTGTAGCTAGGATCATGGAAGCGATATTCAATATCATCAAGGGAATTATCGATGTAGTTATTGGAATTGGCTCGCAGATAATCGGTTTTATCGGCGGAATGATTGAAACGATAGGACAGGTATTCGGAATTATTGTTGAAGTTTGGGGAAATATTTGGAATACCATTGTGGCAGTCGTGACGGCAATTATCGACACTGTCGTGGGTGTTGTTACTGATATCATCAATGCAATAATGAGCGTGATATCGCCAATTGTTGAGTGGATAAATGCCAATATTATTGCGCCTATTGCCAATTTCTTTAGGGGACTGTGGGATGGAGTAGTCGACGCTACGAGAGGTTTTATAAATGGAGTGATGAACGTAATTACGCCAATTGCAAATTGGATTAACTTAAATGTAATTCAACCAGTGGCTAGATTCTTCGGTGGATTGTGGGACGGCGTCGCTAACGGTGTCAGTAGTGCGGCTAAGGCAATTGGTAACGCTATGGGTACAATTGGCGGATTCGTCAAGGCTCCAATCAACGGAATTATCGGCGCTATCAATGGTGTAATCGACGTGTTGAATGGATTTAGTGTTCCAGACTGGGTTCCGGGACTCGGAGGTAAGCATCCTAACTTTCCAAAGATACCAATGCTAGCAACCGGTGGTATCGTGCCACCAACAAACGGTGGCTCGATCATTTACGCCGGTGACGGCGGACAGAATGAATGGGTTGTGCCAGAAAGCAAAATGGCAAGTTTGGTGGCGCAAATCAATAGGCGCACTGATAACGGGGGCGGCGAAATAACAAAACACATCACCGTGAACAACACCTACAACGTGCGTGATAAGGTCGACGCGCAGATGGTTGCTAGTGATTTGGGGTATTTATTGAGCCAAGCGTAGGAGACGAGTATGTGGCAAGTATTCTTGAACGATTTTCAGATAAACGACCAGCTCATCGGCATGCACCTGGATGAGCCGATTGAGGGCTTGGCGGGGTTGCCTGCAATTCGTACGTCGCAGGGGACTAACTTAGGACGAAATGGCGGCTGGACAACAAAACAGCTGTATGAGCCACGCTTCATTTCGTTTAGCGGGCGGATTTTTGGCAGGACAGTACGCGAGACTGAGGAGCGGCGCCGAGAATTCGCCACGATTCTAGCGCAGTTGGTAAAAAATAAAGGTACGCTTCGAGTAGTGACGCCTGGCGGTCAAGTTTATTCGACAGAGGTGGTACTTATCGGTGTTGAAATGCCAATCGAAAAGCTACTCAATCTAGTGAAATGGAAAATCAACCTCAAGGCAGACGACCCACTACTCTATGACAATAGCGACGGCGAGCTGTTGGCGACAATCCGCAAGACGCGTCAGGGCGGATTTACTATACCATTCACGCTACCGCTGTATATCAGCCCAGATGAGCAGCCAGCCACAATAAATAACTCCGGAAACGAGACGATACTACCAAATATAATCATCCATACCAAAGCCACTAATCCGAAACTGATAAACCGTACAACAAATCAGACGATGGAGCTTATTTTAACCGTTGGCGCTGGCGGAGAGTTAGAAATTGACATGAAAAATAAGACGATCGTCTTGGATGGGATGAATGTGTACGACTCGCAGGCAGCAGGCTCGAGCTTTTGGGGACTGACACCTGGTGACAACAGTATTGAGTTGCAGACCGACGAGCAAGACGAGCAGACGGAGGCCGAACTACGCTTTAGGAGCGGTTATATAGGAATTTAAGCTATGGCAGAGTATAAGATTGAGGTTTATAGCAAGAATGGGAAGTGCCTCGGTGATATCCGCCATTTGGCACAGGGGCTAAAATGGACTGAGCAGCGAAATGCTACTGAGACGGTTAGTTTTCGGATGGATTTGGCGAAATATGAAGAGTATGTCAAGAAGACTGGTATGCAGCCATACGATTTTATGGATGTCGGCACAACAGACATTAGGATCGTGAGAAACGGCAAGGATAGGGTCGGCGCACACCTGATTAAAGCAGCATTTTCGCCGAATGACCCATCAGTTGATATTGAGCTGAGCTTCACTGGCTATCTCAATTATTTCAAAGACGCTTATGTGGACGCTGATTATGACAAGACTCGCCAAGGTGACATTGCTTGGGGTGTAATAAGTCAATACCAGGGTAAGCAAGATGGTGATTTTGGTATTCGACGCGGCAAGTTCACGTCGCTTGGCAAAAATCCGCGCCAACGTCACCAAAAACGCGCTAATGTTAAGGATTTTCTAGTACGACTAAGCAACGTGATCAACGGGCCAGACTTTCAGTTCACGCCAGACAAAAAATTCAATACGTTTGATGCGATGGGCAGTTATCGGCCGGATATCAGACTGGTTTACCCTGGCAACGTTGCAAGCTTCGGGTTTGAACGTAGCGTGGATAGCCTGGCTAACTATATTGTCGGGATTGGCAGCGGCAATGGCGACGATGCGCCTAGCACATTCGCTACCGATCCATATTCGCGTAAGGCGCTGTATCGTCGTGAGAAAATCGTTACATTCAACTCTGTCATTCGTGAAGAGACTTTGCAAGAAAACACTAACGGCATACTGGAGATGTTAAAAGACGTTCGCGAATTGCCGAGCTTCACATTAGCCGATGGAGTGTTAGACTTGAACGACATTGGGGTTGGTGACACTATTTACGCTGAGATGAGCGGTTATATCATGTTTGAGCACATTCGAGGGTTTTATCGTATCGAAAAAATCGAGGTCAATGTAGACGAAAACGATGCGGAGGAGGTGACTTTGACTTTTGACAACTTAAACGTCGACGATGTCATCGCACAGCAGGAAGAGAATGAATAGGCTGACAGAACTAGAAGAACAGACCGTCGTTGGCATGTTGGCGCGCTTGAGAGCTCGACAAGTTGAGATGAAAGCTACGCCACAGCTAACCAGCGTGAAGTCAGGAGTGCAGACGTACCAAGTGCCTGAGCATAATTTATGGGATAGATTTGAGTTTGTACGCCGCTTCATTGACGGCAGCCAAACAGTGACACACACCCAAGCTGCCAAACTGCCCGGCACAGGTGCGCAGCAGAACATAAAATCACTGCTTGTGGATATGGAGTACATTCCAAAGAATCAAGATTCACCTGTGGCTTATCCTTATTTGTCCTTATCTATTGGCGGCACAGAGTGGGAGCCTTTTTATAGCCCCTGGCAAGGACTATGTTTTCGCTCTAAGGAAGATACCTCTGGTCGTTCAGTGTTCTCGGTCGGACACCTTAAGAGATCGATAGATTTTTCGGAAAAAAGGTTGAAGTACAGATATCGGGTTCAGGCTTTTTATAAAGCCCCAGGCGACGAAGAGGTCGAGCTACGCGTACGTTTTCGTTTGCGGAGCACTGATAAAGGGGACACGTCTGTGAGGGTAGGGCTATATGGTTAAGAGTAGACTTTGTATCAACGACTACATCGCAGAGATAAAGTCACTAGAGCGCGAGCTTGAGGACGAGAAGACGCCACAAATCATAGGCTCTGATCAGATTGTCGCAAAGATATCCGAAACCAAAAATCGGTGGGACATGTCAGTCCTGCCGTCTAGGCCGGGACTAATAGCAGACGATACGGGCTGGGCAGTGTGCATAGTAAGCGCTAGAGCACTGAATTCTGGCAACCTGGTTGCAAGTCTGGCTATTAAGTCTAGTGTCGAGTGGGCGATTACTGACGTTATAGACATTCCACTGCCGCCAGAGCAATCGAATGTGAAGAGATGGTTCGTGCCAGTAAAAGGACAAAAGACGCAACCAATCTATCTAAAGTTTCAAATTATAGCAAACGATGAGTGCTCGGTTGATTATGAGGAGTGGATACCATGGTGGTAAATAGAATCGGCTCACAACCGAATATCATCAGCAATCTGCTGACACTGGAGAGAAAGCAGCGCGAAAGAAAAGAGCTGCAGATTGTTGGTGCTGACTCTATAACAACATTTTTGGTAGGTAGCTCTAATGAGTGGGATTTTGAGGGAGTTGTGCCGACAGGGGCTACCGTTCAAAATCCACTAGTATTTGACATCACCTTTAGCCCAAGAAGCAAAAGATCTGCGGGGTTCGATATATACGTAAAAGGTGAGTATATTGACCGTCCACAGGACAGCCCAGAGGTGTTCGTAGTTAGAGATTTCGCAGAAGACATTGAGTCGCAACGATGGAAGGCTCGGGTCAATTATTATGGCGACGAAGCTATTCGACTCAAATTTTTTGTCGTAGCGACAGGTAGAGGAACGCTGTCTGTGGTATAATAGAATCGATAAATTGCGACCGTTTGGTGGCAATTTTTTCTTGGCCCTTCCTGGCGGGCGCGGAAAGGAAATATGAGATGACAAGACGAGTTTTCAACTACGGCGGTGGCATGCACAGCCCGGCCGCTCTGACACAGTTTTTGCGAGACGCGTTTGACGGGGAGGTGGCGAATGGCATGGAGGTTGTGGCTGGTAGCGGCATGAATGTCACCGTTAAGGCAGGGACGGCTTCGGTCGGAAAAGATCCATCGTACGACATCAATATTGCGGGGACTGAGACGGTCAGTGTAGGCGCGGCGTCGCCATCAAATCCAACAAACACATTAATCGTAGCCTATGTTGATCGCGACGTTGCTGGCAGTATAGCCGTGACAGACAATACCAATGATGTATTTAAGCTGAAGGCGGTATCCGGCGCTCCAGCTACCGTACCATCAGACCCCACCACATCGGCAATTCAGGCCGCTATCGGGGCAGCGAACCCATTCATAATACTGGCTAGGGTTCTGAAGCGCACAGGAGCCACATCGGTTTTAACCAGCGATATTACCGATCTGCGTAAAATGACAGTACTTCACCCTGGTAGAGTGAACTCTGATACTATCAAGGATGGCTCAATTGAGCCACGACATCTGGCTCCATCTATCTGTGATTACTGTATGGAAGAAGTGGACACTGGAAAAAGGTGGTATGACGGTAGACCGATCTACCGCAAGGTCGTCAGAGGGAAAATCAATATAGTTCAACACACCAACATTTTCTTTGATCATAAAATCATCGGATTGACGGATAACTTTGAGATTATCTCTGTTAGCGGGTCGATCGCACTAGGAGGCAACCTCAAGACCTCTCCACAAAAATCGCTGATACCGCACATCGAGGACAATCAGAGACTAGGACTGTCTTTGATCACAAAAACTCAACTGCGCTTCATTTCTTCGTATTCGTGGGGCAATAGCGAATTCAGCTTGGTGTTGACATATATAAAGTAATAGATTTTAACGCGGAGCTTATGTTAAAATATTATCAGAAATGCGAGCTGGTACGCGGGGGTTTGCGGAGGTGCTTTGCCTCGCGTACCTGTTCGGATTTTAGTTTGGTCTATGGTATAATACGGGTATAAGAAATTGCGATCACGAGCCGTGGTCGCTTTTTTATTGGAAAAAATTATGAACAACACGGACGTATCAGCAAAAGAATTCGGAGCATTGCAGGCGAATGTTGAGCACATTAAAGAAGATGTGATTGAAATTAAAGATATTGTGCGAAATCAAGACTCTGTTAGCCGGCGAGAATATCAAAAGTTAGCTGACCTCGTTGAGCAGCAGTCCGGACGACTCAATACAATCGAAAAGACCCTAGGTATTAATGAGGCTACTTTTACTGGTCAAATGAAACGGTTTATGGATAAGCATATTGCAGCTGCATTTAGTAGCGCACTGATGCTTGTCGTTATCTGGGCGTTATACGTAACACAATCATCGCAGATCGAGCGGTTGAAAACCGATTTGAATATAACAAACGAAACTGTTCGGTCAAGAGAAAATAGATGACAAGGAGGTCAAATATGAAATCTAAAAAGAAAATTAAATATCAGCTGTCAATACTTGCTGCTACCTGTACAGCACTTGCATATGGTGCAACGTCCTTAGGCAAGATATGGGGATTTGAGCAGTTTGGCGAGCAAATAGCTTCAACACTGGTTGTCGGTGCCGCCATTATTAGCATGATCCTCGGAGGAACGACTGTTCAAAAAAGAATTGACGAAAGCGAGGTTCAGAAGTGAAATCTTTTCGTAAAAATATAGCAGCGTTCTTGGTTAATCATTTAACCATAGTCTGCCTAGCGTTTATCTTCGCTGTCATTGTGCTGTTCGCTGTATTTGGCAAGAAAGCACCCGATGGTAGTATTACATTTGATGGCAATAAAGCTCAGTATTCAGAAGCTCAGAAAAAAGCTCTGTGTAAGGTTAAGGAGCAAGGAGACAGAGCTGTAGCAAGTATGCTTGGCTTTGACGCACCACAAGATAAAGGCTCCGGTTGCGATCCGACCGACAAAGAGCTAGCGCAAATGGGCTCTGGCGTGTACTACAAGACCGACCTATCTAGTCCTGCGGCATTCGTAAACGCCATGAACGGCCGCGGCTTTAACGAGGGCTATGGATTGCAGTGTGTGGCAGGCTTTAAGCAGTTTATGTTCAGCCTTTCAGGACGCGTCGTGGTGACACGGACAGGCGGTGCAAGTGGCTACGCCAACCAAGTCGGTGAAATCCAAGCACTCGGCTTTACGTGGCACTCTGGCCAAGCTGGTATGAAAGATGGGGACTGGGCAATCTTCGGTGGTGGACAATATGGACACGTTGCTATGTATTACCAAGGCAAGTTCTTCGGACAGAACCAAGGCTCAGGCAATATCTACGTCGGCAACGCGTTTAACTTGATGGATCTTGGTGGCTATCGCAACTCGATTATCGGCTATTACCGACCAAACATCTGGGCAAATGGTAGCACCGCTAGCGCGCCAGCCGCTCCAGCAGTTAGCTCAAAAACAGTGAATAATCAAGTGATAGCTGATGTATTGAGGGGTGCGTACGGCAGCGGCAATGACCGCGTAGCACGGTTGCAGGCGGCAGGCTATAATCCAGCCGAAGTGCAGGCGGCTGTCAACTCACGCGTAGCAGTGCAAGCTCCACGAGTTAGCGCGCCGGCTTCGACAGGCTACGTTCAGCGAAGCACTGGTAGCTACGTCGTACGCCGCGGCGATACGCTCGGACATATTGCTTTGCGTAACGGCTGGCATAACGGTACAGGCGGTCTGTTCGGTAATTCAGGCTACACGCAGCGACTGGCTGAGCGAAATGGGATTACCAACCGTGGGTTGATTTATCCAGGGCAAAGGATCAATCCATGAACTACCCACAGAAAATAACCATCACCAAATCCAGCTTGTATTTTCGCGAGTGCAAGGCTTGCGGCTGCGTGACGCTACACGTCGGCAAGACCACGCCACAGCTTAGCTCAGGCTCGATGTACAACGACTGCTTGCAGCGCCTGGTAGACGCACACAGCGTCCCAGGCTTGAGTCGCTGGCATGACCCGAAAACTGGCAAATTGTTGACTGAGCCACGAGGCAAGACGCCGCCAGTGGCAAAAGGTTAAACTATAAAGGATTACTTTATAGTTGAGTTAAAACCGCCTCGAAAGCTCGGAGGCGGTTTTTGATTGACTAGGTGGTCGCAATTTGCTATATTAATAGAGAACAACAATCGAGCAAGGGAGACCTCAGTAAAACAGTAATGTTTTTTGCTGGGGTTTTCTCTTTTTGACCTCAAACTTATATCAAAAATAAGTGAGGGTAATTTACATGTTCGTTTTAGACAACAAACGAATTACTGCGATGCGCAAACACCTCGGCAAAGCGTCAGAGCTAATCAAAGATGACGCATATTTGCCAATGTTTCGCAATCGGCAAAAGAAATACAAACAAGAGTTCGACGAATCAGTTGAAGTAGCAAAAACTAAACGCGACCCTGAGCGGTATCTCGCATCGGTTTGGTCGCTTAAAAATCTGGAGCAGTCGCTACTGTGGATGCGCAGCCGAATCGCCAGAGCGATCAACGAACTGGCGCGGCAGCGGCAAGAGAAGAAACAACGGAAAATGGAGGAAAGAGCCAGACGAGATATGAATTATAACGGTAGAGCGAAGATGTCGCAGATGTATGGCGATATGGGTATTTGTCTAAAAAGCTAGCTTGGCTTAAAAAATGGAGGGTAGCGCCCGGAGAGATCTAGCGGCGTGATTTTTGCGTGTCTGCCGCTAGGTATTAGACAACCAATAACGCTATTTGTAAAGCAGACAATGCCAGCTGGCACAAATTAGGCGAATAATTTTGTCTAAAAAGCTAGCTTGGCTTAAAAAATGGAGGGTATAATGGGTGATTTTTCATAATAATTAACCAAAAACGGTCTATATAGACTTGGAATAAATATTCCAATGGTTATAACGATCTATATAGACACGTTGAGATATTTAGGAGTTTTACGATGAAAACAAAACGAACGCCAGCAGAGAATCAGTTGCGAGCTTACCTGAAGTGGTGCGTAAATGTGAAACAGTTAACCTCCTCGACCATGGCGACAAAACGCAGCGTACTGGGCAGATTTATTGTTCAAACAGGTATTGAAGACATGTCGGAACTGACAAACAAAAAGTTAAATTGGTGGATCGAGAAAAAGGCGCTAGGGTATTTTGGCATTGCGTGCAACTCGTCAACATTACGAACCAACGTCGCTACAATCATGGCGTGGATAGTGTGGTTACGTGATATGAACTACCCTATGAGAATTAAAACGCGGATGGTGGTGAAGCCAAAGCCCGTTCCATGTCGTCGAAAATGGTACACGTCTGAGCAGATTGCGATGGTGCTAAATGAATGCGATGACCTACTTACCGAGGTGATGATCCGCGTACCTTTCGACACAGGAATGCGTGCACAGGAGTTCGCGAACTTACGCCTGAGCGACTTGAATGGCCGCACGATTTATACAGTGGGCAAAGGACGAAAGGATGGCTGGGTGTACATTTCTGACACAACACGCGAGCGGTTAGACGCGTGGATCAGGGCGGCTGGCGTGATAGATTATATGTGGATTAAAACTACAAGGCGTAATTACTTTGAGCCACTGACTGTTGACGGCATCCGTAAGAAAATACAGCGACAATTTCGTGAGGCGGGGCTTGAGGGATTTCAGCTACACGAATTGCGCCACAGCTTTGCGACTGACATCCGTAAGCGCGGTGCTGACGTCGATGTGGTGAGGAGATTATTGCGGCATTCAAGCCTACAGGTAACGCAGCGGTATCTGCATAACTTGGACGGCGATATGTGCGAGATTTGGGACGAGATAAAAAACTATGAATTGGCAGCAAATGCACATGCCAGTACGGCTTGTATAAGGGGCGAGATCGTGAATGTTTAGCTGACGTATTGACAAAATGCTTTAGGTTTGCTACAATGAAAACGTCAGGGTAAGGACAGCAATGATTGTCGTCACGAGCCTTTCACTTTAACAATCTGGAAAATTACGATTTACGGAGTAATTAACAGATTGTTTCTATAGTATACTAGAAATATACGCGCGGGTGATGGAACTGGTAGACATACTAGACTTAAAATCTGGGGCCCACAAGGCGTGCGGGTTCGACTCCCGCTCCGCGCACCAAGTATGGTTTGGGCTAGTGCTCAATAAAATTTTATCCACTAGGCGACCAGAGAGTAGGCAGCGTACTTGGAGTTGAATACGAGCTTATTTGATGATATAATATCAAGTGTCCTATCCCGTCGCGTCAAGGGGGCGTGACCAATTCAGGAAGGTGTACATTGATCAATGGTATTTTGATTCGAGAGGCGAATCAAGACGATCTTGATTCCGTGGTATCACTCATGGAAAGGGCCCTTAGTCCTTTCTACCCTGGCAATCAATACGCACGAGCGAAGAATATGTTCGCTAGTGTACAGGGCGGAATTGACTACCTTGTCGATACGATACCCGTACAGCGAGTATTTATTGCTGAGTATTTCGGTAGATCGGCTGGGTTTGTAAGAGTTGTTGAGAATCGACTCGTGCAGTCATCAGTAAAAATAGGTCCACTGATCGTGAGCGAAGAGTATCGCGAAAAGCTGGGCATTGGTAGTGCTCTACTAGAGTATACTGAAGAATTTGCCAGAGGACTTGGTGCTAGTCGGGTGTATTGCACTGTGGCTAAGCCAAATCAAAGAGCGCTAATATTCTTTCTCCGAAAGGGTTTTTGTGTTGCTGGAACGGCGAGAGAGCAGTATAAACTGGGCATTGAGGAGGTTATGCTTCACAAGCCTTTAGGCGAAGCGAAAGTCAGTTTGTCCAGGGTAGAAGTGGTGCCATTTGGTGATTGGCCTCATAGCGACAGAGTCTTTGAGCTTATCGCATCCCAGATGGGTGAAGCCTTCAGTGGGGTTGACTGGCGATGGATTGATGAGCTAATTTCCGAGAGCGATCTGGGCTTGCAATCTAGGTGCCTATTTGTTGCAGTGAGCGGTTCCGATGTCGTCGGAGTGGTTGGCGTGCTGCCAAAAGACGGCCTGCTGACCAAAATAGAGCCACTTGTTGCAACATACTATGAGTCTCTGGAGGCAATTCTGACCTATCTACGGGTGGGGCTGATGGGCGTAGAGCGTAAGCTTTACACCCATATCACACCTAAGTCATGGCAAGTTGACTGTATGCAGCGTAACGGCTGGCAACTTGAGGGAATATTCCCCGGTGACTATGCTGACGTGGATGCTATCCAGCAGTGGGGGATATCATTTACTGACCCTCTTTTTCAGTAGATGGTAAGCTTGAAATACCATAGTGCATAAAGTGACTTTGGCTAGTGTCACTGACGCCTGATTCTAAGGCGTCGAACAACTAGCCATTTTTTATTTGACCCTAAAGGCTCGGTAAAATTGGTGACGACCGGCTGACCTTGGACGTGGCTCTTGAGTACCTGA
>ERZ772827.197-NODE-197-length-34109-cov-8.504493_pt1 | contig 34109 bp, 33 predicted proteins | sample MGYA00580850_ERZ772827 | MGnify/ENA primary metagenome ERZ772827 (study PRJEB29015, sample SAMEA2737950) | human oral metagenome | biome: human oral; feature: human-associated habitat; material: dental | place: China | collected 2145 ... | reverse complement strand
GCCGCTTCGATGCCCGATTGGGTCAGCGCGTTAAACAGGGTGGATTTGCCGACGTTAGGCAGGCCGACGATGCCGCATTTCAAACTCATGGCTGGGATTTCCGTGTGAGAAAACAAAGGCGCGGATTCTAGCATAAAAGGCAGCCTGAAACGGCGCGCCCGCAGCCGCCGCAGGCAGCCTGAAAAGTGTTTATACGGCAGCACAGGCGTTTTTCAGGCTGCCTTTGCCGTTTCGTTAGTATTTGCTTACCCGTGCGCCGGCGCGCCAAACAGCAGCACGCCGTCCCACCTGCCGCGAATGCCGCCGGCAGCGTGCGGATTTGCGTTTGCAGGAAGCGGGCGAATCAAGCACAATGCGCCGTTTTTTATTCCGCGCCGCTTTTCAGGCTGCCTGAAAGGCGCGCGCCCGAACCGCTTATGCAGATTATCGACTCCCACTGCCACCTGAATTTCGACGGCCTGCGCGAGCGCCTGCCCGAAGTGTTCGCCAATATGCGTGCCAACGATGTGGTGCGGGCGCTGGCCATCAGCGTCAGCCGCGACAGCTTCGAGCAGGTGCTGGCCATCGCCGAAGAGCACGAACACGTTTACGCCACCGTCGGCATCCATCCCGACAGCGAAACCGCCGCCGAATTCAGTTTCGACGAACTGATCGAGCGCACCGCCCATCCCAAAGTGGTCGGCATCGGCGAAACCGGGCTGGACTACCATTGGTGCAGCGGCGATCTGGCCTGGCAGCACCGCCGTTTCGCCGTCCACATCGAAGCGGCCAAGCAAAGCGGCCTGCCGCTGGTTATCCATACCCGAAAGGCCGCCGACGACACCATGGCGATGCTGCGCGAACACGCCGCACCGCAGGCGGTGATGCACTGCTTTGCCGAAGATCTGCGCGTGGCGAAAATGGCGTTGGATATGGGCTATTACCTGTCTTTCTCCGGCATTGTTACCTTTAAAAACGCTAAAGACGTGCAGGAAGCCGCGCGCTACTGCCCGCTTGATCGGCTGCTGGTAGAAACCGATTCGCCCTTTCTGGCGCCCGTGCCGTTTCGCGGCAAACCCAACGAACCTGCCTATGTGCGCCACACCGCCGAGTTTCTCGCGCAACTGCGCGGCGACACACTGGAAAACATCGCCCGCGCCAGCACCGAAAATTTCCACCGCCTGTTTGCCAAAGTCCCGCCGCTACAGGCAGCCTGAACAGGCAAACCGTTTTTCAGGCTGCCTGAAACCCGCTTTAAAGCAGCCTGAAAACCGTTTCCCCCAACCTTAGCCCAAACCCATCTCCCATGACTGCACCCCATCTTCCGCGCGGCCCGGTAATGGCCGACGTTGCCGCCTACACCCTGAGCGGCCAAGAGCGCGAGCGCCTGCTCGATCCCGCCATCGGCGGCGTGATTCTGTTTCGCCGCAACTTCCAAAACGTCGAGCAGCTCAAAGCGCTCACCGCCGACATCAAATCGCTGCGCACGCCCGAGCTGATTATCGCCGTCGATCACGAAGGCGGCCGCGTCCAGCGCTTTATCGACGGCTTCACCCGCCTGCCGGCAATGGCCGCGCTGGGCAAAATGTGGGACGAACAGGGGCGCGCAGCCGCCGAAACCGCCGCCGAGCAGGTCGGCTGGGTGCTGGCCGGCGAGCTGGCCGCCTGCGGCGTCGATCTGTCGTTCACGCCGGTGCTCGATTTGGACTGGCAGCAATGCGCGGTGATCGGCAACCGCAGCTTCCACCGGCAGCCTGAAACCGTTGCCGCGCTGGCGCTGGCGCTGCAAAAGGGCTTAAACCGCGGCGGCATGAAGTCCTGCGGCAAACACTTCCCCGGCCACGGCTTTGTCAGCGGCGACAGCCACCATGTGCTGCCCGAAGACCCGCGCACGTCCGCCGAACTGGCCGCCGACATCCTGCCCTTTCGCCAACTGGCCGCGCAGGGTATGGCGGCGGTGATGCCCGCCCATGTAGTCTATCCGCAAATCGACAGCCAGCCGGCCGGCTTTTCCGCCTACTGGCTGCAGCAGGTTTTGCGCCGCGATTTGGGCTTTGGCGGCGTGATTTTCTCCGACGATCTCACCATGGAAGGTGCCTGCGGTGCCGGCGGCATCAAAGAGCGCGCGCAGCTGTCGTTCGCCGCCGGCTGCGACATCGTGCTGGTGTGCAACCGCCCGGATTTGGTGGACGAGCTGCGCCAGGATTTCAGGCAGCCTGAAAACGCCGAACTGGCCGAGCGCTGGCAAAACATGGCCTGCACCCTGAGCCGCGCCGAAGCGGAAAAACTGGCTGCCGACCCGGACTTTCAGGCTGCCCAAGCCGTCTGTGCCGCCTTATCTTCACCGCAGGACACCGTCGGCGGCGTCAAAGTGGGCGAAGCGTTCTGACAAATCTGCAGAAATTTGATTTGCCGCAAAAGAACAGGCAGGCAGCCTGAAAACTTTTGCGGCAATTTTGTCGTCTCCGTTTGGCGTCCGCCAACTTTTACATTTGCAAAAAAATAAAACCCGGTTTAGCCAAAAACCATCCTTTTTGCCTAGTTAATGCGACTAAGTTCAAGTTTGGCAATCATTATCAGCTAAATTATTCTTTTAAATTATTTATTTATTGCTTAAAGGTAAAATGCGCTCCATATCCTGCCGTCTTTACATTCCGCCGCCGGCCGCCGCGCCGCCGCGATAAGCAAAAATTTTTTTCCCAATCAAGACTATTCAATAAGCGATAAACAATGTAAATTATGCATAATGTAGGTTAATGCCAAGCGCCGGATTTATTCTTAGCGCTTTGTTTTAAGTTCAATAAGTTCAAAGAATAATATCAGTAAGACTTTGATCAAAAGGAATCGAAATGCAGACCAAAAACCGACCTGTATTTCTGGATTTGCGGGTGCTCTCGCGGCACCTGCCAATTCCAGGAATCGTCTCGATCATGCACCGCATCAGCGGTGTGCTTCTCTTTTTCGCCCTGCCCGCCCTGCTGGCACTTTTGCACGGCTCCTTAAGCAGCGGCGATACCTTTGCCACTTATAAAGCCTGGGGCGGCAACCCCTTGATCAAACTGATGCTGTGGGGACTCTTGTGGGGCTTTATGCACCACCTGTGCGCCGGCATCCGCTTTTTGCTGATCGATGCCGATAAAGGTGTGCAGCTTCAGCCTGCGCGCAAAAGCGCCAAAGCCGTATTGGTATGCGGTTTCGTTTCGGCTCTGATTTTGGGGGTGGCATTATGGTAAACCGCAAACTGGTCGGCGCCCATTACGGTCTGCGCGATTGGGCGATGCAGCGCATTACCGCAGTAGTCATGCTGGTTTATTCGCTGTTTTTCCTGTTTTTCCTGTTCAGTCTCGCCGGTGCGCAAGACTACTCGCAATGGCAGGCGTTTTTCGGCAAAACCTGGGTGAAACTGTTTACCCAAGTGAGCTTTATCGCCCTGTTTTTGCATGCTTGGGTCGGTATCCGCGATTTGTGGATGGACTATGTGAAGCCTTTCGGCATCCGCTTGGCGCTGCACTGCCTGACCATCATCTGGCTTGTCGCCTGCACCGTGTATTCCGTTCATGTAATCTGGGGCTGAAAAAATGACTTATCCTATCCGCAAATTTGATGCCGTCATCGTAGGCGGCGGCGGCGCCGGTCTGCGCGCCGCGCTGCAACTGTCCAAAGCCGGCGTCAATACCGCCGTTTTGTCCAAAGTTTTCCCCACCCGCTCGCACACCGTGGCGGCGCAGGGTGGCATTTCCGCTTCGCTGGGCAACGTGCAGGAAGACCGCTGGGACTGGCATATGTACGACACCGTCAAAGGTTCCGACTGGCTCGGCGACCAGGACGCCATCGAGTTTATGACCCGCGCCGCACCGGCAGCGGTGATCGAACTCGAACACATGGGCATGCCTTTTGACCGCGTGGAAAGCGGCAAAATCTACCAGCGCCCCTTCGGCGGCCACACTGCCGAGTTCGGCAAACGCGCGGTAGAGCGCGCCTGCGCGGTGGCCGACCGTACCGGCCACGCCATGCTGCACACCCTTTACCAGCAAAACGTGCGCGCCAACACCCAGTTTTTCGTTGAATGGACGGCGCTTGACCTGATCCGCAACGAAAACGGCGATGTAGTCGGCGTAACCGCAATGGAAATGGAAACCGGCGAAGTCTATATCTTCCACGCCAAAGCCGTGCTGTTTGCCACCGGCGGCGCCGGTCGTATTTACGCTTCGTCCACCAATGCCTTTATGAATACCGGCGACGGCCTGGGCATCTGCGCCCGCGCCGGCATTCCGCTGGAAGATATGGAATTCTGGCAATTCCACCCCACTGGCGTGGCCGGTGCCGGCGTGCTGATTACCGAAGGCGTGCGCGGCGAAGGCGGCATTTTGCTCAACGCCAACGGCGAGCGCTTTATGGAACGCTACGCCCCGACCGTGAAAGACCTGGCTTCGCGTGACGTGGTTTCCCGCGCCATGGCGATGGAAATTCTCGAAGGACGCGGCTGCGGCAAAAACAAAGACCACGTGCTGCTGAAAATCGACCACATCGGCGCCGAGAAAATCATGTCCAAGCTGCCCGGCATCCGCGAGATTTCCATCCAGTTTGCTGGCATCGATCCGATTAAAGACCCGATTCCGGTGGTGCCGACCACCCACTATATGATGGGCGGCATCCCCACCAACTATCTGGGCGAAGTCATCGTGCCGCAGGGCGACAATCCCGAAGCGGTGGTCAACGGCCTGTACGCCGCCGGCGAATGCGCCTGCGCTTCGGTGCACGGCGCCAACCGCCTGGGCACCAACTCGCTGCTGGACTTGGTGGTCTTCGGCAAATCCGCCGGCGACAGCATGATCAAATACATCGGCGAACACGAAGAATGGCTGCCGCTGCCTGCCGATGCGGGCGAGCTGACCCGCCAGCGCTTGGAGCGCCTGAACAACCAGACCGGCGGCGAAGACGTTTCCGCCCTGCGCGGCGAGCTGCAACGCACCGTCCAATCCCATGCCGGCGTATTCCGCACCGACAAGCTGCTGCAGGAAGGCGTGGACAAAGTTCTGGCGCTGGTCGAGCGTTCCAAAAACACCGAAATCGGCGACAAGAGCCAGGTGTGGAACACCGCCCGCATCGAAGCGCTGGAATTGGACAATCTGATGGAAGTGGCCAAAGCCACCGTGATTGCCGCCGAAGCGCGCAAAGAATCGCGCGGCGCCCACGCTTCCGACGACCACCCCGAGCGCGACGACGAAAACTGGATGAAACACTCGCTGTTCTACTCCGCCGACAACCGTCTGGCCTACAAACCGGTTCACACCAAGCCGCTGACGGTCGAGTACATCAAGCCTGCCAAACGCGTTTACTGATTAAAAACCGGCCGCAAAGATTCAGGCAGCCTGAAAACCTTTCAGGCAGCCTGAAACAGCAAATCCGGATCTGATAAGGAACACCCGCCAAATGGAAAAAATCCGCCTGCAAGTGTACCGCTACAATCCCGACGTGGACGCCAAGCCGTACATGAAAGACTACGAACTGGAAATCGAACCCACCGACGTCAAACTGCTGGATGCCATCGTCAAGCTCAAAGCCCAAGACGACACCCTGTCCTTCCGCCGCTCCTGCCGCGAAGGCATCTGCGGCTCCGACGGCATGAACATCAACGGCCGCAACGGCTTGGCCTGCCTGACCGACATCCGCAGCCTGAAACAGCCCATCGTTCTGCGCCCGCTGCCCGGCCTGCCGGTTATCCGCGACTTGATCGTGGACATGACCCAGTTCTTCAAGCAGTACCACTCCATCAAACCCTATGTGGTCAACGACACCCCTGCCGACCCGCTCAAAGAGCGCCTGCAAACCCAGGAAGAGCGTGCCGAGCTCGACGGCCTGTATGAGTGCATTCTCTGCGCCTGCTGCTCCACTTCCTGCCCGTCGTTCTGGTGGAACCCCGACAAATTCGTCGGCCCCTCCGGCCTGTTGAACGCCTACCGCTTCATCGCCGACAGCCGCGACACCATCACCAACGAGCGCCTGGACAACCTGAACGACCCCTACCGCCTGTTCCGCTGCCACACCATTATGAACTGCGTAGATGTTTGTCCGAAGCACCTCAACCCCACCCGAGCCATCGGAAAAATCAAAGAAATCATGCTCAAACGGGCAGTGTAAAACTTTCAGGCTGCCTGTGTTTTTAAGCATTCAGGCAGCCTGAAAAAACAATGATAGCGGCAATAACGAAAAACAATAATCCGCCCCCAAACGGGTCTATTTATGGCACAATTTGACGACACCGCCAAACGGCGCATCCGCTTTCTCACCCGCCGCGGGCTGCTCGAGCTCGATATCCTGCTCGGCCGCTTCATGGCTACCCGATTCCAGCACCTCAGCGACGACGAACTCGCCGTGTTTGTGGAAATTCTGGATTTACCCGACCAAGAGTTTCTCGCCCTGGTCAACCAAAGCCAGCCCACCCACCCCGAATTCGAGCCGCTGCTGGAAAAAATCAGGCAATCGTAAAGCCTTGGCGCTTTCAGGCTGCCTGAACCCTTCCAAGTAAAACACCTATAAGGAGCAAGAGATGTCCAACACCGTAAAACTGCAAGGCGCAGGCTTTGACACCATCGAACTGCCGGTACTGCAAGGCACATTAGGCAACGATGTCATCGACATCCGGGCGCTGAAGCAAAGCACCAACATGTTCACCCTCGATCCCGGGTTTGTGTCCACCGCCAGCTGCGAATCCAAAATCACCTTTATCGACGGCGACAAAGGCCTGCTCTACTATCGCGGCTATCCCATCGAGCAGCTTGCCGAACACAGCGACTATCTCGAAGTCTGCTATCTGCTGATTTACGGCGAGCTCCCCACCAAAGAACAGAAAAAAGCCTTCGTCAACACCGTAACCCGCCATACCATGGTGCACGAACAGCTCACCTGGTTCTTCCGCGGTTTCCGCCGCGACGCCCACCCCATGGCAATGATGGTCGGCGTAGTCGGCGCCCTGTCCGCCTTCTATCAGGACAGCCTGGAAATCGCCGATCCCGAGCACCGCAAGGTCGCCATCTACCGCCTGATTTCCAAAATCCCCACCATTGCTGCCATGTGCTACCGTTATTCCAACGGCTTGCCCTTCAATTTCCCGCGCAATGACCTCTCCTACACCGCAAACTTCATGCACATGATGTTTGCCACCCCCTGCGAAGACTACGAACCCAACCCTGTTCTGGTGCGCGCACTCGACCGCATCTTCATCCTGCACGCCGACCACGAGCAAAACGCCTCCACCTCCACCGTGCGTCTGGCCGGCTCCTCCGGCGCCAACCCCTTCGCCTGTATCGCCGCCGGCATCGCCAGCCTGTGGGGGCCGTCCCACGGCGGTGCCAACGAAGCCGTGCTCAATATGTTGGCCGAAATCGGCGACGTATCCAACGTAGCCTCCTTTATGGAAGGCGTCAAAGCCAAGAAATACCGCCTGATGGGCTTCGGCCACCGCGTGTACCGCAACATGGATCCGCGCGCCGCCATCATGAAACAGACCTGCGACGAAGTGCTCAAAGAACTGGGCTTGGAAAACGACCCGCGCTTCAAACTTGCTATGGAGCTGGAACGCATCGCCCTGAGCGATCCCTACTTCATCGAGAAAAAACTGTATCCGAACGTCGATTTCTACTCCGGCATCGTACTTTCCGCGCTCGGCATCCCCGTGTCCATGTTTACCGTTATCTTCGCCCTCGCCCGCACCGTCGGCTGGATTTCGCACTGGCACGAAATGATCAGCGAAGGCCAGAAAATCGGCCGCCCGCGCCAGCTCTACACCGGCTCCCCGCGCCGCGACTTCGTTGCCGAAGACAAACGCTAATCCCTTAGTAAAGCAAACAGGCAGCCTGAATTTCAGGCTGCCTGTTTTGATTCGGCTTTAATCTGCATCGCATTCGTTCTGCCCGTTCAGGCAGCCTGAAACCAAAAACCGGCATCCGCCGAATCATGCGGGCGCCGGTTCCGGCTTTTCAGGCTGCCTACTGGCTACTGCGGTAGAAACTGCTGCGCCAGTAGTGGCTGCTGGCTTCCTGCAGCAGCACCATCGACACCGCGGCCAGCGGCAGCGCGAGTAGCAGGCCGGCAAAGCCCATCATCTGGCCAAAGGCCATCAAAGAGAAAATTACCCAAAACGGCGACAAACCGATGCGGTCGCCAACGATTTTCGGCGTGATAAAGAAACTCTCCAAAAACTGACCGACGGCAAACACGCTCCACACCGTCAGCAAGCCGTGCCACGAACCGAATTGCAGCAGCGCCGCCAAAGTGGCCAGAAGCAGGCCGGTGAACGCGCCCAAATACGGCACAAACACCAGCAGCCCCGCCACCATGCCGATGGCAAAGCCGGATTCCAAGCCGGTAAGCATCAGCCCCAGCCCGTAAAGCAGCCCCATAATCAGCATCACCAGCAGCTGCCCGCGCAAAAAGGCGCCCAGCACTTTGTCGATATTGCCGCCGACGCGGTTGTAGGCGGCCAGATAGCGGCGCGGCACCATTTTGCGGATACCGTCCTCCCAGCGCGCCCAGTCGAGCAAAAAGTAATACAGCAGCAGCGGCAGCAACACCAGATTGCTCAGGCCGACAGCCAACGACGAGCCGTGCTGCAACAGCATGGGCATCGCCTGCTGCAGCTGTTGGCTGATGTTTTGCGCGTTATTGCGCACCCAAGTAGAAATGGTGTCGGCATCCAAAGTCAGATGCTGCCCCAGATGGCCGTTTAACCACGGCAGCGCGGTGTGCTGCACATAATCGGCCATCTGCGGAATGCGTAACACAATCTTCTGAATCTGCCCCGCCAGCATCGGCACAATCACCAGCAAAAGCGCCGTCAGCACAAAAAAACCAAACAGCATCACCCACATCGCCGCCCTACCCCGCTTGATGCCGTGCTTTTCAATCCGGCTTACCAGCGGATTTAGAATATAGGCCAGCACCGCGGCAATAATAAAAGGCATCAGGATATCGCGCAGCAGGTGGAAAAACAGCACCAGCGCGGCAATCAGCGCGAACCCGGCCAGCCACGGCAGCCACGGCCGCTTTTTATGGGGAAGATACATAAACACAGTCCTCAATAGGTTTTCAGGCTGCCTATTATCGCAAAGGCAACCTGAAAAAGGCATTATTTCCAAATCTGCGGCCCGCTGCCGAGATAGCGCGCGTCGTCAAACGTTTTCAGCACCTGCGGCAGCAGCGAAACGAATACGGCGGTAAAGATGCCGTTTAAGAATCCTTCGCCCCACGAAATCAGGAAAAACACTGGATACACCGATTCGCGCAACACCGCAGCGGGAAACACGCCCGCCCACAGCAAAGAGAGCGTAACCAGCGTACCGGCCAGCAGCATGCCTAGCACGGCGGCAACAAAACCGAAAATAAAAATATATATAAACAAATGCTTGGGTAAATCCCGCTCGCCCCAGCGGCGCACGGCCACGCTCACCACGCAGGCCGGCAGCACCACCGCCAGCACATTCAACGGCAGCGCCGCAAGCATCGCATGCTCGGGCTGCAGCAGCGCATACAGCAGCGCCCACGCCGAACCGATCCAAAACGCCGCCGGCGCACCCACCATCAGGCACACCAGATTCAAGCCGAGGAAATGGTAATCCATCCCCGCCATATGCCCGGCCTGAATATCGATCCGCAGCAGCCAGGCGAAGCCCGCCGCAGCCGCAGCAAGCACCGCCGATTGCGGCGACGATCGCAGCGCGTTCAGCGCCGGTTTGGCAGTGGCGGCCAAGAGTACCAGCCACAGCACGGCCGCCGTCAATAAGAGCGGAGCGGGAAACCAGTCGGCGTGGAAGTTCATAATACAGGGAATGTTTCTAAAATATAAAAAGAGATTATCAGATTCAACGTAAGCGGATAACAATCCAAAAAGAAGGCAGCATATAGTAAATCTATAATTTAGCCCGTCGGATAAACAATAAGAATACCACCCTGCTTTTATACAGAGTGGCAGCCTAAACCCATATTATCATTTAAAAACAATCAGATTTATTTTTTCTCTTCATCAAAACCATTTACATTGGCATAACCGACAAAATCAGCGTCTTTATTTAACAATACGACCCAATCCTTTGTATATTTACTGGTTAATGGGAGAAAATACAAATCCTTCTCTGAAATTCCTGTATCAGCTGCAACTTGATGCAACCGTGATTTTCCCTCTTCGTCCAGCGATGGCCGCGCTGCCAATTCAGACAAAGGCCGCATTTTCTTCTTCACGTCCGGCAGCACCTTATCAAAAGACAGCCACCAATTTGGTCTTAAGCTAGGTTCAATTCCTTCAGAAGTAGAAAGATGGAGGCTTTCAAAAAACTCCTTCTCATCTTTAGCCCTGCGTATTCCCACTTTCTGCTGACCAAACCATGGCAAAGTTTGAAGCCCTTTTGGAGCCTTAGATAAGCTTTCCTTATCAATTTCTGCTTCCGTAATAACGGCTATACGATCATGTTCAAACGACATAATTACAGGACGGGCCAATTTGACCGTATATAGTCCATACCCCAGAGCAGCCAACTGTATCAAACCGACCAAACACAAATCAAAAGTCAATTCTCGTTTTGATTTTTTTGGGTTAGCCATAATCATTGTAAACAAAGGCCCGCAGACCAAATCCACCCCTACCACCAAGAAGAAGAGGTGCAAACCGCCTGTGATTAGGTTTAAGGGAGAAGGGTACCAAAATTTAAATACCAATAGCGCTACAGCACCTGCGATCAGACAGCTAATTAGCAAATGCCACAACGCAAAATGCAGGCGAGAAGTTTGTTTACTAGCCATTATCGACCCAAATCAAAAGTTGTCTGCAATATCAACGGCACTCGGCCGGAGCGAAACGCGAAGGCAAAGTGCCAGGAACCACACCAGTGAAACCGGTACCAGAAGCTCCCGCCGCGGCACAGCGCCATACTACCGAACCGGTAGGAGGTACAAAAACTGTACGTCCATCAGGCAGCGCCGCGCCATTAATATTTGGTGTAAAGGTAAGTGTACCGTTTCCCGCAGCATTGGAAGTAGTCAGCGTGATAATACCGGTATCCGGGGCAATAGTTACGCCGGAAAAATTTGTAGTGGCGGATGGGGCGTTGAAGCCTGAAGCATATCCTGCCGTATCCCCCCTGGGATTACCGCCAGCGAGAAATACCTGAACTTGCGTTTTAGCTGCACTGGCCGCTACCAAAGATTCTGATACGCGGGAGCGGACAGTATAATCCTGATACGCTGGAAGCGCCAACGCGGCCAAAATGCCGACGATGGCAATCACAATCATTAATTCGATCAGGGTAAAGCCCTGCTGAGAACGATTTTTCATAACAGTTCCTTTAAATTAAGTACGTAAAAAACCCCGCCGAAGCGGGGTTTTTCAAACCCAAACCGATTAACGGCACTCAGAAGGAGCAAAGCGGGCAGGCAGAGTACCAGCAGTTACGCCAGTAAAGGTACCAGCGGCAGCACCAGCGGCAGCACAACGCCATGCAGTAGCATTTTGAGGCGGGGCAAAAGCGGCAGTACCTGTGGGCAGAGCGGTACCAATCGGGGCGTTCGGGGTCAGAGTCAGGGTACCGTTACCAGCATTGGCAGTAGTGGTTACGGTAATTACACCAGTACCAGGATCAATTGCAATACCAGCAACGTTATCGGTAGCGGCCGGAGCAGTAAAGCCAAGGGCATAACCTTGGGCATCGCTGCGGGGGTTACCGCTAGCCAGCACGTCTTGTACGTTAACTTTAGCGGCAGAAGCTGCTACCAGAGCTTCAGATACGCGTGAACGTACAGTGTAGTCTTGGTAAGCCGGCAGAGCGATGGCGGCCAAAATACCGATAATGGCGATTACGATCATCAGTTCGATCAGGGTGAAACCTTTTTGGATTGCTTTCATGTTTTATCTCCAGATAAAAATACAGCACCTATGTGAATGAATATCTTGCCGTGCGGTGCTGCGGGTTGGTTTCGGCAAGTATCTTTGCTTGCAAGGTATTAAGCTTTTGCGGTGCCAGTTTTGCCAAAAAATAAATAAGCGAATGAATAAAAATGAAAAAATACTCTGAAAATATTTTTAGACTGCCGAAAAAATGCGGCGGGCATGGTGCGTTTGCGGCAGCAGTCTGCCGTTTTTTGTCATTTTGATTGCGGCGGGCGAGCGTTTTGCGCCTGTGCGATGGCACGGGCACGCAGATAAAGTGCCAGGCAGGCGATTTGGGCGAAGGCGGCAGCAAAGGAAAATACAAAAGCTGCCACGCCGAATTGGCGGCTGCCGGCGGCCAGCAGATAGCTGCCGGCAGCCACCAAGGCGATAAACAGCAGAGTGAAGAAAACAAGCAGGATAAAGTAACGGCGGACAGGATTCATGGCAAAAGACCGGTAGTTGTGAATAAAAGCGGGGGAATATTTTTGGGCTGAACGCCATTACACCAATGGTAATGGCAGCGCTTTGGCGCATCTTCATAATGGAAAAGCAGCCTGAAAAGAGTTTCGGGGCTTTTCAGGCTGCTTTTGGCTTTAATGTTTAGGGGAACATCATCATCAGATAGAAGAGCTGGAGAATCAGCACAATCAAAGCGGCGATGGTGGCAATGGTCCAGTTGATTTCGTGGGTGGCAGCCGGCGGCAGGGCGGGCGGGGATGGCGGCTGGTTGGGCACGGCGGGCGAGAGCGGCTGCGGGGCGGCAGGATCGCCTACCAGCGTGAACACCAGATTGTCGGTATGAATGGTGATATTCTCGCCCTGCGGAGTGCGCGCCTGCATGCGGGTACCGTTTTCCGCCGGCAGCAGCTGCGGCACGTTGGCGGTTTGCTCTTCGCGCTCGAGCAGGTTGAAGGCAAACGGCGCGCTTTCCACTTCGGCAAACTCGGTGCGCTTGGCTTGTGGCGCGGCTTTGGCGGCCGGCTGGGCTTTGGGAATGCGGTATTCTCTGGCCGCTGCGTTTTTGCCCGCTGCCGGCTTGGCTCGGGCGGCCGGATTCGCTTTTTCAGGCTGCTTGGGCACGGCTTTGCCGGCTTGGGCAGCCTCAGAGGGCACGGCCACGGTTTCTACTGCTTTATTGCTTTTGCCGGTTTGCTTGAGCACGCGGAACATATGATGGCAGTCTTTGCAGACCACATGCCCCTGGGTTTTGACCAGGGTTACGCGGCTGTAGCTTTGCGGCTTGCCGCAATCCGGACAGTTGATTTTGATTTCGTTCATAGCGCTTAAAGCCTGTTGTTATCGCTTGCGGCCGCTGAGGCATACCCAGCCTTCGTCGCAGACGGCCGGCTGCATGTCGAACCATTCGGCGTAAACCGCGTTCAATTCTTCAGCCTGCTCTTCCAAGATACCGGAAAGGACGATGCGGCCGCCGCTTTTGGTGCGCTGCGCCAGCATGCTGCCGAGCATCCGCAGCGGATTGGCCAGGATGTTGGCCAGTACGATGTCGTATTGTTCGCCCTCGGGCAGCTCGTCCGGCGTGCCGAAAGCAGCCTGAACGGCGTTTTGCCCGGCATTGGCGCGGGCGGCTTTCACGGCCTGCGGGTCGATATCGACACCCGCCGCTTCGCCGGCGCCGAGCTTGAGCGCGGCAATGGCGAGAATACCGGAGCCGCAGCCGTAGTCGAGTACGCGCTCGCCGCCAGCCAGGTTTTGGTCGAGCCAGCGCAGGCACAGGCGGGTGGTGGGATGGCTGCCGGTGCCGAAAGCCAAGCCGGGATCCAAGCGCAGGTTCAGCGCTTCCGGATCGGGCGAATCGTGCCAGGTGGGGGTAATCCACAGACGCGGGGAAATTTGGATGGGGTCGAACTGCGACTGGGTGAGCCGCACCCAGTCTTGCTCTTCCAGCTCTTCGAGCCGCCACTCGGGCAGGGCAATGCCGATTTGTTCGGCGGCGGCGGCCAGCGCGGCGGCAGGATCGGCGGCGGTATCAAACAGCGCCGTTACCTGGCTTTGCTGCCACACCTGCTGCGCGGGCATGCCCGGTTCGCCGAAAATCGGCTGTTCCTGCTCGGTGCCGGCATAGGCGTCTTCAATGGTGCTGCACAGCGCACCCTGCTCCATCAGGGCGTCGGAGAAGGCTTCGGCGAGCTTTTCGGGAACGGGAACGGTGGCTTGCTGGTAGGACATGGCAACTCGGCACGCGGCGGCGTTAAGATAAAACGGCGGATTTTAGCAGTATTTTGCACTTTCTTAATAACGGATTTGCGTTTTCAGACTGCCTGCGGGCGCTTTTGTGTTGCGCCTGACGCCGCTTTTGTCCGCGCAAGCGTCCAAGCGCGCGGGAAAAACGACAAACTGCTTGCCAATGTGCAGACGGATGTTTAGAATGCCGCGTTTTTATTAAACCATTAAACCCTGTATTTAGGAGTAAGAACTTATGGCCAATAGCGCACAAGCCCGCAAGCGCGCCCGTCAGTCCGTGAAACACCGTGCCCACAACGCCAGCCTGCGCACCGCCTTCCGCAGCGCGGTGAAAAAAGTGTTGAAAGCCGTTGCAGCCGGCGACAAAGCCGCTGCCGAAGAAGTTTACCGCCAGTCTGTTAAAGTGATCGACCGCATTGCCGACAAAGGCGTATTCCACAAAAACAAAGCCGCCCGCCACAAAAGCCGTTTGGCTGCCAAAGTGAAAGCGCTGGCTTAAGCGTTTACCCGTTTGCAAAAACCCGCCCGATACGGCGGGTTTTTTGTTGTTCAAACAAGGGCAAAAGCAGCCTGAAAACTTTTCAGACTGCTTTTCAGGCTGCCTATTCGCGGTGGTAGGGATGGTTGTTGAGTATCGACACCGCGCGGTAGAGCTGCTCGGTCAGCAGCACGCGCACCATGCCGTGCGGCAGAGTCAGGCTGGACAGGCGCAGCAGCAGGCGGGCGCGGGATTTGAGCGCATCGCTCATGCCGTCGGCGCCGCCAATGACAAAGCAGACGTGTTCGCCGTTTTGCTGCCAGTTTTTCAGATGCTGCGCCAGCTGCAATGAAGTCGGCGCTTCACCGCGCTCGTCCAGCGCCACCAGCAGCGCGTTTTCCGGCAGCGCTTCGAGTATGCGCTTTTCTTCCGCCGCCATGCCCTGCTCGGCGCCGATGCCGCCGCCGCGCTTTTGCGGCTTGATTTCTTTGAGCGTGTAGCGGATGTCGCGGCCGAAGCGCTTGGCGTATTCGGCCACCGCTTCGTCCACCCAGCGCGGCATTTTGCTGCCGACGGCCAGTACGGTAATGTTCATTGTGCTTCCTTTTCGGTTTTCAGGCTGCCTGATTGCTTTCAGGCAGCCTGAAAAATATTCTGCGCCGCAAACGCCCTATTCCAGCGGCTCGGCAGGCGGCACCGCCACCGGCGGCATTTCGACGGCCGCCTGGCGCAGGCGGCGCTGGCTACGCCAGGCGGAATAAGCCAGCAGCAGCAGCCACGGCTGGCAGATAGCGACTGCCAGATAGCGCGGGTCGGCAAAAGATACTGTCAGCCGCCCCTGTGCGAAGTCGACAAACGCCCACAGCCACTGCCACAGCGCCGGTGCGGCAAACACCGCCACAATCAGCAATGCCGTCTGCCGCCAGCCGTTTACCACCAGCATCCGCCCGCGCGCTGCCGAGCGCGACTGCGCCAGCACCGACAGCAAAGCCAAACCCACCATCAGCGCCATACCGCCGTTGGCCAGCACCTGCAGCCAGCCGAAAGCAAATTCGGGCGACACCGGCAGCCCGTCTTTGGGCAGCGGCGCGGCGGACGGCAGCAGCGCCGCTTTCACATTAACGCCCAATCCGTAAAGCAAATCGGCCAGCACGACATAGGCGGCCGGCACCGAAAGAAACCTCATGGCGCGCTCCCTTGGGTAAAAAAACGGCGCATTGTATAGCGAAAGCCACCAGCGGGCTATGCCGCGCCTTTCAGGCTGCCTGCACGTTTACCCTGCCGCGCACAGGCAGCCTGAAAACCAAAAAAGCGCGTTTTCGCTATACAATGCGCCTTTTCCAAGCAGCGAGAAACGACAATGAACTACCGCATCAACCGCCCCGACGGCCAGCCGATGAACCCCGAAGAAGCAGCAAGCGGCAGCTGGGAACAAAACACCCTTAACCGCGTACTGCTCGCCGCCTACCACGAACAGCGCCGCGAGCGCCTGTGGCGCAACATCTGGCGCTTTATCAAGCTCGGCGTTTTCCTATTGGTGCTGGCGCTGGTATTCGGCAAAGGCCAAAACCGCGAAGACTCCGCCTTTGCCGCCGCCCGCAGCGAGCACACCGCCGTTGTCCGCCTTGAAGGCCAAATCGGCGGCAATCCGCACAAAGACCAGGTGGAAATGCTGCGCAAAGGCATGGAAGCGGCCTATGCCAACAATAAAGCCAAAGCCATCATCATCCGCGCCAACAGCCCCGGCGGCTCGCCCGTCGTTTCCAATATCGCCTACGCCGAAATCCGCCGCCTGAAAGCCGAGCATCCGAATATTCCCGTTTACGTCGTTGCCGAAGACGTTTGCGCTTCAGGCTGCTACTACATCGCCGCCGCCGCCGACAAAATCTATGCCGATCCGTCCAGCCTGGTCGGCAGCATCGGCGTTATCGGCAGCAGCTTCGATCTGACCGGCCTGATCGACAAACTCGGCATCAAGCGCCGCGTCCACATCGCCGGCAGCAACAAAGACATGGGCGACCCCTTCGTGCCCGAAACCCCGCAGCAGCAGGCCATCTGGCAGCAGATGCTCGACCAGATCCACAACGAATTCATCAAAGCCGTGCGCGAAGGCCGCAGCAAACGCCTCAAAGAAGCCGAAAACCCCGATCTCTTCAGCGGCCGCATCTACACCGGCATCGAAGCGCAAAAAGCCGGCCTGATCGACGGCTACGGCAACATCTACAGCGTCGCCCGCGACGTAGTCAAAGCCCCCAAACTGGTGGACTACACCCCCGAAGACGACAGCCTCAGCGCTCTTCTGAACCAAGGTCTGCGCTCCGAAGCCCAGCAGCAGATCGACAGCCTGATCCGGCACAAAGGCTGGTAAGCCCCGCAGGCAGCCTGAAAAGCGGTTTTCTGCTTTCAGGCTGCTTTTTTTGCTTCCGCTTGGCAGCCTGAAACCGGCGTGCAACGGAAATCCGCCCACCGGCGGCTTTCAGGCTGCTTTTGGGTACGGAACAGGCAGCCTGAAAACGCAAAAACGCCCGCGAAACTCGCGGGCGTTTTTGCTTGCCGGTTTGGGTGGCTTATTGCTGTTGCTGCATGCCTTGCAGCAGTTTTTTCGCCGCGCCTTTTTCCACTTTGTTGACTTTGATGTCAAACACCAGCACGGAATTGGCGGGGATTTTCGGGCTGGGCGCGCGCTCGCCGTAGGCCAGGTTGGCGGGGATGTAGAGGGTGTATTCTCCGCCTTCTTTCATCAGCTGCAGGCCTTCGATCCAGCCTTGGATTACGGTGTTGTCCACCAGCGGTACGGCAAAGGCATCTTGGCCTTTGTTGGTGTCGAACACTTCGCCGTTGGTCAGGCGGCCTTCGTATTCCACGGATACCACGTCGCCTTTGGCGGCCTGGGCGCCGCTGCCTTCTTTGTTGACTTTGTACTGCAGGCCGGAAGCGGTGGTCTGCACGCCTTCCTTACCTTTGTTTTCAGCCAGGAATTTCTCGCCGGCTTCTTTAGCTTCGCCGGCTTTTTTCTCGGCCATGGCTTCGGCTTTTTTGCTCAGAGACTCGGAAAGCTGCTGCGCCTGCTGTTCGCTGATTTTAGAAGGTTTGCCGTCCAAGCTCTCGGCGATGGCTTCGGCCAGGACTTTGGTGTCGATTTCGACGCCGTTGCTTTTGAGCTCGGCCACCACCGGCGATTTGCCCAGCTCGTAACCGATCAGATAGCTGACCTGTTTGGCTTCGGTATCCAAGCCGGCGGGGGCGGCGACACCAGAGGCGGCAGGTGCGGCACCAGAGGCGGCAGGTGCGGCGCCGGAAGCGGCAGCGCCGGAAGCAGCGTTATTCTGAACCTGCTGCTGGCAGGCGGCAAGGGCGAAAACGGCGGCCAGTGCGCCGGCAAGCAGAGTGCGGTTGTGTTTCATAATCCGTATATCCTTTTCATCGGGTTGATGGGGTTGAATGAACCGTCCGGCACGCGGCCGAATGCGCGGCATTATATACAATCCGGCCGGCGCCGTCATACCGGCAGCCTGAAAGCGCTGCTGCAGGCGTTTCAGGCTGCCGCTGCCGCCGTGTGGCGGATGCGGCGAACATTCCCTATAATCGCCCGTTTTTCCACGGAGCCGCCGGTCATGACCACCGCCCCCACCGCCCAAATGCAGGAATTGTTTGCCGCCGCAGGCAGCCTGAAAACCGTGCGCGACCTGCTGCGCTTTGCCGTCAGCCGTTTTTATCAGGCCGGGCTGTTTTTCGGCCACGGCAGCGACAATGCCTACGACGAAGCCGCCTATCTGATTCTGCACACGCTGCACCTGCCGCCCGATACGCTCGAGCCTTATCTGGATGCCGAACTTTTGCCGCAGGAGCGCGAGGCGGTGCTGGCGGTGCTGGCGCGCCGCGTGCTCGAGCGCATCCCCGCCGCCTACATCACCAACGAAGCATGGCAGGGCGAGTTTGATTTTTATGTGGACGAGCGGGTGCTGGTGCCGCGCTCGTTTATCAGCGAACTCTTGGGCGAACCGCTGCTGCCGTGGTTGGAGCATGAAGAGCTGGTTCACCGCGCGCTCGATTTGTGCACCGGCAGCGGCTGTCTGGCGGTGCAGATGGCGCACCACTACCCCGCCGCCGAAATCGACGCCGCCGATATCAGCCTGGACGCGCTGGAAGTGGCGGCAATCAATGTCGAGCGCTACGGGCTGGAAGAGCGCATCAAGCTGATTCACACCGATTTGTTTGAGGGGCTGGACGGTGCTTACGATCTGATTGTCTCCAACCCGCCCTATGTCGATGCCGAATCGGTGGCCGATTTGCCCGAAGAATACCTGTGCGAGCCGGAAATCGCGCTGGGCAGCGGCGAAGACGGTCTGGACGCGGTGCGCCGCATTCTCGACCAGGCCGCCGCCCTGCTCAATCCGCGCGGCGTGCTGCTGGTGGAAATCGGCCACAACCGCGATGTGCTCGAAGCCGCCTTTCCCGAGCTGCCCTTTGTCTGGCTCGAAACCAGCGGCGGCGACGGTTTTGTCTTTCTGCTGACCCGCGAACAGCTGCTCGGCGAAGCCGCTTTTTAATCTTTTCAGGCTGCCTGAAAACATCCGAAGGCAGCCTGAAAGCCGTTTTTTCCACGGTGCGAAACCCGGTTCCCCGCGCCCCAAACCAACCATGAAAAAAGCCAAACAATATCCCTTTTACCGCATCTGGCAGCAGCGTTTCCGGCTGCACAGCGAAGACCGCTCGGGCTTTCCCGGCCTGCCTGCCGCGCAGCAATGGCGCCGCTGGATCTGGCAGGCACTCAAGCACGACGGCGCCCGCGCCGAAATCGGCCTGCTGCTTTTGGACGAAGACGAAGCCCGCTCCTACAACCGCGATTACCGCGGCAAAGACTACGCCACCAACGTACTCAGCTTCGCGCTCAACGAAGGCGAGATGTTCCTGCCCGAAGACGACGGCATCTTGCGCGGCGATTTGCTGATCTGCCCGCAAGTTGTCGCCCGCGAAGCTGCCGAGCAGGGCAAAACCCTGACCCAGCACTGCGCCCATCTGGCGGTGCACGGCACCCTGCACCTGATGGGTTACGACCACATCGACGACGCCGAAGCCGAAGACATGGAAGCGCTGGAAACCCGCCTGCTCGCCCAAATGGGCTACCCCGACCCTTACGCACAGGAGTCCGCCTGATGGATACCGCCGGCAAACCGGAAAGCCTGTTTTCCCGCCTGCGCCGCCGCTTCGTCCGCCACCGCCGCGAAGCCCGCGCCGAAGACATCCTGCAGATGCTGCAGCAGGCGCGCCGCGAGCAAACCATCGGCGCCGACACCCTGCAGCAGCTTGAAAACGTGCTGCGCTTCAGCAACATGAGCGTGCGCGATGCGATGGTCAGCCGCGCGCGCATGGACGTCATCAAAACCACCGACAGCATCGAGCGCATCATCGGTTATGCCGTCGAAACCGCCCATTCGCGCTTTCCGGTAATCGCCGACGACAAAGACCACGTGCTCGGCATCCTGCACGCCAAAGACCTGCTCAAATACACTTTGAATCCCGAGCATTTCCGGCTGGAAAACATCCTGCGCCCCGCCGTGTTCGTGCCCGAGAGTAAAAGCCTGCACGCCCTGCTCACCGAATTGCAGCAGCAGCGCAACCATATGGTGATCGTGGTGGACGAATACGGCGGCATCAGCGGTCTTTTGACCTTTGAAGACCTGATCGAGCAAATCGTCGGCAAAATTGAAGACGAATTTGACGAAGACGAAAGCGCCGACAATATTTTTCCCGTTTCCGCCGAACGCTGGCGCATCAAAGCCGCCACCGAAATTGCCGACATCAACGCCTTTTTCGGCACCGATTTGAGCAGCGAAGAAGCCGACACTATCGGCGGTCTGCTGATCGAAGAACTCGGCCACCTGCCCGGCCGCGGCGAAAAAGCCCAAATCGGCAGCCTGCTGTTTACCGTCGCTCGCGCCGACAAACGCCGGCTGCATACCCTGATGGCCACCCGCGTCAAAGACGATGCCGCTTAAAGCAAAAAGCCTGTAGGCAGCCTGAAAACCGGTTTTCTCCTTTTCAGGCTGCCTGCAGGCGGTTTTGTCCAACCTTTCCCACCCCAGTATCATGAACCGCCCCGCCCCTCTGATGCGCCGCTTTGCTGCGCTGCTTTACGAAGCCCTGCTGGTCGGCGCCGTCAGCGCCGTTGCCGGCTTGGCCGCGGGCATCGCCAACACCCTGATTGTGCGCCAACTGCCCGCCGCCACCGCCTTAACCGTACCGCTGACCGGCCTGCTGCTGCTGGCCGGCTGGTGGTACTACTTCAAACTCAACTGGCTGCGCGAAGGCCAGACCCTGCCGATGCGGGTGTGGCGCATCGGTTTGAACGCTGCTACGGGAAGCCGTCCGACGCTGAACCAATACCGCCGCCGTTTTGCCGCCGCCGTCGCGTTGCTGGTGGTGCTGCCGCTGGCGGCCTACGCCGGCCTGCGCCGCAGCGGCATCCCGCCCAAAACCGCCGCAGCAGCAGCATTGTGCTGGTGGATACTGCCGTGGGGCTTCGCCCTTTTAAACCACCGCCACCAGTTTCTTTACGATTATTGGGCGGGAACGGAACTGACCGATTTGCGCGACGGAGCGCGGCAGGAAGCGGGTAAATAAAACTGCAGATGGTTTTCAGGCTGCTTTGCCTTTACAGGCAGCCTGAAAAACGGCACGTTCGTTATCAACCCCATACGGCAACGGGGCAGCGAGCACTCTGCCACCGCAGCGTTTGGCCGGACGGATAAATTTCAGGCTGCTTCAATTTCTTGAAGCAGCCTGAAAACTTTGGCGGCCGGTTATCTGTTCGATGTCGGTGTCGGTGCCGAAGCGCTTTGGGCTTCGATCGAGAACCATTTCTGATAGATTTTATCATAGGTGCCGTCGGCCTTGATTTGCTCCAAACCGCGGTTGAGCTTGTTGAGCAGTTCGGTATTACCTTTTTTCACTGCCAAAGCATAATGTTCTTTAGGCAAGGTGTTGTCGCTTACTACACGCAGCTTTTGTTCTTTGTAGTTATTGGAGTAATAGTACAAAGGACCCAAGTCGGCGAATGCACCATCAGCTTCTTTAAGCATCACTTGGCGGACTGCCTCCCACACAGACGGGCTTTGAACCACAGTACCGTTGCCGGCCTGCAGTTTAGCCAAGGTAGACTCCCCCACTGTGCCGACTACTGTAGCAATCTTTCTGCCTTTTACGTCGTTCAATGAAGTAATCGGGCTGTTTTCAGGCACAATCAGACCCAGTGATGTTTCAAAGTGTGAGTTGGTAAAATCAACGATAGTTTTACGCTCGTCGGTAATTGAAATTGCGGAAACCGCGATGTCTGCACCATTACCTAAATCTTCCAGCATACCCACAAACGGGTGGGGAACGAAGTTTACTTGAAAGCCTTGTTTGTCACCGATGGCGGTAACAATATCGATACCGAAGCCGGATGGGCGGTTGTCGGCATCCGCCATCACAAAGGGCGCAAAGCCGCGGGACTCGAAAAATACGTTTTGCACGGGGCGGGTATCCTCCACAAGGTTTCCCGCAGCCGATGCGCTTTTCGTTTCGCTGTCGCCGTTGCCGGAGCCGCCGCAGGCTGCCAAAGAAAACATTACCACCAGGGACATAAAACGCCGTAATGAAATCATTATAGTTCTCTCTCTACTGTGTAATTGAAAAAACGGTTAGGGCAGCCTGAAACTATTTGCGCAGGCTGATGACGATGGCGGCGCTGCGGTTGCGCCAAGTAATCGGGATAACGAAGGAGCGGTCTTTGCGCGGCAGCAGAATTTCGTCGGGCGCACCACGCAATACGATGGGCACCGAAATTTCAAATTCTTCGCCAAATTCGCTGCGGGCGTTGCCGGCAATGGTATTGGCCACTTCGCCCACCAAATCGACCATCAGGGCTTCGCTGGTGTCTTTTTCGCCAATCAATACCAAGAGCCGCTCGAGCAGTTCGCGCGGTGCGGTGAAATAGACCACGCCCTGGTTTTTGCCGGAAATGGCAATCACGCCGGTAAAGTCTTTAGCCGAAGGAATTTTGTTTTCAATCAGATAGGGGGTGCCGACCACCAATTCTTCGCCGATAATCATTTGGGCGAAGTATTTCTGCACGCCGTCGATAAATACCTGTAACTTTTCTTCTTTCATTTTCTAACCTTAGTTTTCGAATCGGGATGTTTCAGGCTGCCTGCACAAGCACCGCGTGCAGGCAGCCTGAAATTACTCTTCCAGCATTTCTTCTAGCGCATGGAACAAATCTTCGTCGGAAAACGGTTTGTAAAGAAAACCGCGCGCGCCAAGCTGCAGGGCTTTGATGCCGGTCGCCTTGTCCGACAAGGCGGATATCACCAGAATATTGGCGTCTTCATCCATGCTGGTAATCTGGTAGATGCATTCCAAACCGTCCATTTTCGGCATGGTCAAGTCCATCGTAACCACATCGGGGCGGTGCTGGCGGTACAGCGCGACGGCCTCTTCGCCGTTGGATGCCGATGCCACCACTTCAAAATCCATTGTGCTTGAGCCGCGTGAAATGCGATTGCGGATAACGTTGGAGTCATCAACAATCATAATGCGTTTTGCCATGGTTTAAATCCTTCTCTCAATTTTTTGGCAGGGTAAAGCTGAAGCGGGTGTAACCCTGCGGGCGGCTGGCGACGTTTACCGTTCCTTTCAGCGAAACCACGCGGTCTTTGATAATGTCCAAGCCCACGCCCCTGCCGGCGTCTTCGTTGCTGTTGCCGGCGGTAGAGAAGCCGGGGCTGAACAGCAGGGCAACCAGACTGCGTTTGTCGAGTTTGGCCACTTCGTCAATGGTGTACTTGCCCATATTCACTGCTTTTTGGGCGATAGCGTCGTAATCGATGCCGTTGCCGTCGTCTTCAACAGTCAGCAGGAATTTGTCGCCTTGCTCCTGCAGGCTCATGTGGACGTGGCCGACGGGCAGTTTGCCGCGCTTGTTGCGAACGTCCGGCGTTTCGATACCGTGCACCACTGCATTGCGCAGCAGTTGGATGGCGATTTCGCCGATTACGCCGTCCACCGTATCGCTGCCGGTGCTTTCCAAGCCGCTGTAGGTAAAGGCGGCTTCTTTGTGGTTACGCTTGGCGATGTCGGCAACAAACATAGCGTAGCGGCTGTTGTTGCTGCGCGGAGCCGCAGCTGCTTCGTTGCCATTTAAGACGATGGGCGCATTACTGCCGATTTTCGCCAGCAAGTCTTCAATGGTGTGGTTCAGGCGGATCAATTCTTCCAACTGTACCGCCAGGCCGAGAAAGTTCTCACCCGACAGCTTGGGCATCTGCTTCAGACGGTTCAGGTTGGTCTCGAAGTTTTCCGCCATATTGGTAAAGCCGCTCAATTTCAGTGCGGACGATTCGCCCTTCATACTGTGCACTTCGCGGTAAATGGCGTCCACTTTTTCCTGCAGCGAAACCTTGTCCTCGCCTTGCGACTTGAGCACGGTATTAATGCTTTGGATGTGGCGGTTGGTATTGGCGATAAAGTCGTTCAGAGAATCGCGATCGGCCTGCAAAATGGTGCTGAGCATTTCCAGCTGCACGTCGTTTTGCTCGCGCTCCTGCTCCATTTTCTGTTCCAAAAGCACAGCATCGGTTACATCTTCCACGTTTACCAGCACGCGGGTAATGTCCTTACCGTGATAAACGCGGCGGAAATTGAAGTCCAAAAAGCGCTCTTTCTCGTCGATATTCACTTTTTGGCGGATCAGGGGGTTGAGCGAGGCGATCAGGCGTTCTTTGGTACGCGCATTATAGAGCTGGCCGATGAAGTCGTTGGCGGTGTTCAAGTCGGAAGTATTGATGAAGCTGGCCAACACATCGAGCAAGTTTTTGCCGCCTACGCCTTTCTGGCCGATAAGCGTTTCGAGCTGCTTGGAGTATTGCGAACCGATGGTCAGGTTTTTGTCCACCAGGAACAGACCGGTAGTTACCGTATCCATAATCTCGGTGGTTTCTTTTTTCGCTTCATCTGCCAATTTGTCAGCGGTGAGCAGTTTGCGGATGAAGTAGCTCAAGAACAGGGCAAGGTACAACACCGCACCCACGATACCAAAAACCTCTACGTTTTTTAATTGGGCGGAAAGTTGTTCCAATTTGGCACGCTTGTCTGCCAGCAAGAAATTGGTGATTTCGGTAAAGCGGGCGTTGTTGTTTTGCAGACTCAATAACGCAGCATCAACCAGAGCAGCATCGGCAGTGGGGTCTTCGGCTTTTTTGAGATATGCATCTACGATGAGTTTGGAATCTTTCCATTTTTTCACCATCTCCTCCATCATGGCTTTTTTCTCGCCTTTATCGAAGGCGTCCACCAAGTATTGCCTACCGTCAATGGAAAGATAATCGCCGCCTGCAGCCATAGCCTGCAGCGAACGCGAAAAAACGTCTTGCGATTCTTTGGCGCGTTTTAACGCACCTTGCACCACGGGGCTTCGCGGGTCTTGGTGGGTATTGAGCATGAGTAGCTGGACGTTTTCCAGCAATTCGCCATACGAGTTACCCATTTCGGCGGCAACGTAACTTTGGATGGAGTCTTCTTCAATCTCGCTGGAAATGTTGCTGGCATAAATCAACAACCCCGCCAGCAATACAACGAAGATACCAATGGAGATAATCATCCCCTGGTACCGTTTTAAACCGGTGTAATCGGTTTTGGGCGCGGCATTCTCACTCATGGATTTCCTTTCGTTCGATAGAAACGTGTTTTCAGACCGGCAAAATGGCAAGCAAACAAATCGATGCCCATCCAAAAATTACGCAAGCAAGCTTAACGCATTGCGGGCGGATTTATTTTGCGGATGGGTAATACGAATGACGGCATAGCATAGTGTAAATATGACGTCTGTTTACTTTCTTAAAATTTTGTAAATTATTACAAAAAATCTTGCGCAAAACAAGTTGCGCAATAGCTGCCTGCTGAAACATCTCAGAATTTAAATGGATAAATATTTACAAGCAAAATTCGTGCATATTTTTGCCAAGCGCCCCCTGATATGCCAGACCGTTTTTTTTTCTATCGGATTTTAATGCGGTTTTCCTCGTGGGACAGGGCAGTTTGCGCGGATAAGAGCACCATGTACTGCGGCGAATCGGCATCGACGGGATAATAAATATGCCCAATTGCAGCTTGAAAACAGAATTTTCCGCTTTCAGGCTGCCTACCGCCATTGCCGTAAATATTTATCCACATCAAAGCGGTGCGGTTTGTTGGGGTGTTCGCGCAGATAGTCGCGCGCTTGAAGCAGTTTGCCGCGCACCCAGTGGCGCAGCGGGGTTTTCTTAACATGATTTCCGAGCGAAAGCGCGTCGTAGCCGTTGACGGCGAAACGCTGTTTGCCGTCCGCGCTGACCAGAAAAAAAGCGTCATCGTGGGCATCACCGTCGGGGTCAAAGCCTCGCAGCACATAGTAAGACAGGGCGGCGGAGGGGCGTTCCACGATTTCAAATTTCAGTGCCAGTTTGGCAGCATCTTCTGGCGAATCAACATCATAGCGGGACAATGCCTGCAACACGGGCTGTTGGTTGAAATAGTCCGCCATGCGCTGCTCGGCGGGGGTGTAGGCAAAGGGGTTGGGATAGTATTTGCCGCCGATTTTCACGTCGTCTGCCGCTGTTTTCAGGCTGCCTCCCGCTACCGCTTCGCCGCGCTGGTTGATGACTTCGCTCACGGCATCGGGCGTAGCGGGGGCAAGCGTCCAATGCTCGTCGTCTGTCCATTCTTTCTGCCAGCCGCCGCGATACACGGTGGCATAGCCGTGTTCAAATGGGGTGGCGAAATCCCACTGCGCGGGCGTGGCGCGGCTGCCGTCGCGGCGCACAAAGCCGACGCGCCCGTTTTCCACATAGCGGCGCATGCCTTCCTGCCAGTAGTCACAGTCGTTGTCGTACACGATGGGCGAATATAGATATTGCCCGCTGCGGCTGAATACATCGCCTGCATCGGCAGCGATGGCATCGTCGCGGTTTTCGTTGAAATGTTCGGAAAAACAGATTTCTATGGTGTGCTCGCGAATGGGGCGTTTGGCTTCGGCGTAGTGGGCGAAGGGGGGCATGACTTTTACCGGCGCAATCACTATGCGCCCTGATGCGGTTTTTACGCCAATTTTGTCTTTTTGCGCGTAGAAATAAAGCGGCTCGGCTTGGGCGAGCGCGGCGGCGAATAATAGGGCGATGGGGGTGATGGTTTTGATGGGCATGGGAGTTTCCTTTTTTCAGGCTGCCTTTGGGTTTTCAGCAGGTGGCTCGGGCGGCAAACCCGATATTTTTTACATTGCGCAGTTGTTGGGGCTCAACTCAATATGCTCATTTGATGATTAAGGCAGCCTATAACCCCAACTCCCCCCACATCGCATCCACCTTCGCCGTCACAGCGGCATCGTGCTCAATCACGCGCCCCCATTCGCGCCGGGTTTCGCCCGGCCATTTGTTGGTGGCGTCCAAGCCCATTTTGCCGCCGAGTCCGCTCACGGGGCTGGCAAAATCCAGATAGTCTATCGGCGTGTTTTCCACCAGCACGGTATCGCGCACGGGGTCCATGCGCGTGGTGATCGCCCAGATGACTTCTTTCCAGTCGCGCACGTTCACGTCGTCGTCCACCACGATGATGAATTTGGTGTACATAAACTGGCGCAAAAACGACCAGCAGCCCATCATCACGCGCTTGGCGTGGCCGGCGTATTGTTTTTTCATGCTCACGACTGCCATGCGGTAGGAGCAGCCTTCGGGCGGCAGGTAGAAATCGGTGATTTCGGGGAACTGCTTTTGCAACAGCGGCACGAACACTTCGTTCAGCGCCACACCCAAGACGGCCGGTTCGTCGGGCGGTTTGCCGGTGTAGGTGCTGTGGTAAATTGGGTTTTCGCGCATGGTGATGCGTTCCACCGTAAACACGGGGAAGTAATCCTGCTCGTTGTAATAGCCCGTGTGGTCGCCGTATGGGCCTTCTAATGCGGTTTCGTTCGGATGGATGACGCCTTCCAACACGATTTCGGCGCGGGCGGGCACTTGCAAATCGCTGCCGATGCATTTTGTCAGTTCGGTGCGCGAGCCGCGTAGCAAGCCGGCAAACTGGTATTCGCTCAAAGTGTCGGGCACGGGCGTAACCGCGCCCAAGATGGTGGCGGGGTCGCAACCGAGCACGACGGCGACGGGATACGGCGTATCGGGATTGAGTTTGCGGAACTCCTGATAATCCAGCGCGCCGCCGCGATGCGACAGCCAGCGCATAATCAGCTTGTTTTTGCCGATGAGTTGTTGGCGGTAAATGCCTAAGTTTTGGCGTTTTTTGTGCGGCCCGCGCGTTACCGTCAAGCCCCACGTTACCAGCGGCGCGACATCTTCCGGCCAGCAATGCTGAATCGGCAGGCGGGTCAAATCCACTTCGTCGCCTTCCCACACGATTTCTTGGCAGGGCGCGTTTTTGACGACTTTGGGCGCCATGCTCCAAATGTCTTTCAAGAGCGGCAGCTTGGAAAATGCGTCCTTGATGCCTTTGGGCGGCTCGGGTTCTTTCAGATACGCCAGCGTCTGCCCGATTTCGCGCAGCTTGGCAACGCTGTCCGCACCCATGCCCATCGCCACGCGCTCGGGCGTGCCAAACAGGTTGGCCAGCACGGGAAAATCGTAGCGGCTACCGTCGGGGCGCACGGCGTGTTCAAACAATAATGCAGGCCCTTCGGCACGCAGCACGCGGTCGGCGATTTCGGTCATCTCCAAATGCGGCGACACGGGATGGGCGATCCTTTTCAGGCTGCCTTGCGCTTCAAGCATTTGGATAAATTCGCGCAGGTCGCGATACTTCATGGTGGTTTCCCCATGCGTGTAAGTGTTTTCAATCATGCTTTAAAAGGCAGCCTGAAAGCCGTTTTGATGCTTTCAGGCTGCCTTAAGCCGGTTAGAAACGGTAGTTTACCGCCAACCGGACATCGCGGCCGCTTTCAGGCAGGGCATTGCCGCCGGAGATGGCTGCATCGCGTTCGCTGTGGCTGTAATACTGTTTGTTGCCGACGTTGTTTATCGAAAAATTGACGTTCAGGCTGTCATCGGCCAAGGGCTGCCAGCTGGCGTACAGGTCGTGGACGCCGTAGCCCGCGCGGTGTGGCGACAGGGTTTGGCGGGTGCGGTTGGTGGTGCAGCACCAGCCGCGTGCTTGGGCGAAACGGCCGCGCCAGCCGATTTCAAGCTGAGGGCGGGCGAATTTGTAGCTCAGGCCGGCGTGGTACTGGCGTCCCATCGGAAAAGCCAGCGCGGCGTTGTCGGCGATTTTGCCGTTCAGGCGCGGGGTGCTGTAGGACATGCCGGCGCGGGCGTGCAGCCCCTGCCAGCGGTAGGCGGCGGTGATTTCGTAGCCGGTGTTGGTGAATTTGCCGCTGTTGGTCAGCACGTAATTGACGGGGGCAATGTAGTCTTTAACCGTCTGCCGGTACAGGCTGCCTGAAACGGCGAATCCGGCATGGCGGAATTTGAATCCGGCTTCGGCGGTGCGGGCGTGGGCGGCTTTGATATCGTCGGCCAGGCGGGTGTTACCCAAGGCCAGCATAGCTTCCTGCAGGCGCGGACTGCGGCTGGCGGTGTTGTAGGACGCGTTGAGTGAGAAGGCGGGGCTGATATCCCATACCGCGCCGATGCTGGGATTGAAGCGGCCGACGGAGCGGGCGGCGCCTTTTTCCGGCGTGTAGCGGAAGCGGTCGTAGCGCAGGCCGGTGGTCAGGGTAACGGGGCTGAACTGCCAGATGCCTTCGAGATAAACGCCGCTGTCGATTTTTTTCTGGCTGCTGCTGGCGGCGTTGTGCGCAGCGATGCTGCGCCAGTTGATACCGTATTTGAGCGTGAGCAGGCTGCCGATGTCGCTGGTCAGGCCGAAGTTGGCGCCGGTGGTGCGGATGGCGCCGTACATCGGCACTTTGCCGCTCATAATCGGCGGCACGCCGGGCGGTACGGGGGCGTTGGGGTTCAGCGGCTGTTTGTCGTCGGTGATACGGCTGCGGAAAATATTGGCTTCGATTTCGCGGGCAAAGGGCAGGCGGCCGAAGTATTCGAGATTGGTGGTGTCCTGCGTGAAGTCGGTACGCATCGGCGGCTGGTTGGCAAACTCATTGCGCAGGGCGCGGTCGCCGTCCACTTCTTCGCGGCGGTGGCTGAGCACTACCCTGTTGGCTTCGTCGAAGTGGTAGCCGATTTTCGCCAGATAGCCTTTGCTGTCTGCTTCGGTGCCTTTGATTTTGTTGCCCTTGCCGTCTTTATAGTCGCCCTGGCGGGTGAAATTGACGCCGGCAAGCAGATCGAGCGCGTCAAAGCGCGCATAGCCGGTGATGCCGGCGGTAAAACCGGTATTCGAATAAACGCCGCCATTGATGCGCGCGCCGACGTTCCGGCCGGGCTTGAGCAGGTCGGCGGCATCGAGCGTGGTGGCGCGGATGCGGCCGGAAGTGGCACCGATTCCGGCGCTGGCCGAGCCGGTGCCTTTGTCCACACCGATGATTTTTACCAGCGCCGGATCAAGCGCCATACGGCTTTGGTGGTGGAATACCGGTGTGTCGCCGGCATTGGCGTTGTCCACTACGATATCGATTTGGTCTTCGGCTACGCCGCGGATGCTGACCCATTGCGAAGTGCTGCCCTGCCCGCCGCCGAACTGGACGCCGGTTTCGTCGCGCAGCGTATCGCGCAGGCTGACGGCGGTGGAGCGGGCAATGGTTTTGCTGGTTACCGGCGCACGGGCGCTGCTCTTACCCTGCACGTTTACCGTTTCCAATTCGCTGTTATCGGCAAACGCCGGCAGCGCCAAAGTTAAAGCCAGCGGCAGCAGCGCCAGCCTGAAAATACGAATATGCTGTTTTTTCATCAAATTTCTTCCTTCGTTGGGTTCGGGCGGCGCAAGCTGCCGCGCAGCCGGCGCGATAATGCCGATTTCTGCCCATAAGTGCAAGGATTGGTAAAGCGGCCTTTACAAGCGTGCCAATGTTTTCAGGCTGCCTGCAGGGACAAGGCAACCTGAAAAACACGCGGCGGGCGGAGCGGCGTTTAAAAAGCGTATTTCACACCGCCGTAGAAATAGGTGCCGACGTCGCTGCCGAGTTTTTTGTCGACTTTGCGGTTGAACACATTGTCGATGCCGCCGTAGAGGCGGATTTGTTTTTGCGCGCCCAGAAGATAGGCGGCGTTGAGGTTGGTCAGGGTGTAGGACTTGGTGCGGTAAAACGCCTGCCCTTCCTGATACTGCTGGCGGCCGACGTGTTTGAGCTGCACACCCGCGCTCAGGCGTTTGGCCTGCCAGTTCAGGCCGGTGCCGATCAGGCGGCGCGGGCTGAAATCGAGTTCGCGGCCGGTGGCTTGGTTGCGGGTGCGCAGCTCCGTCCAGTCGAAGCTGGCGCTAAGCTGCGGCGTGATGCGGTAGTTCAGGTTCGCTTCGATGCCGTGGCTGCGCGCCTTGCTGACGTTTTCAAAGGTGTAGTAGCTCAAACCGGCGGTGGCGGGGTTGGCGGAGGGGTGGCTGACTTGGGTGATGCGGTCTTTCATCCGGTTGTGGAACAGGTTGACGCCGTAGGACAGCCGGCCGGCCTTGCCCGACGCGCCCAGTTCGTAGCTGACCGACGATTCGGGCTTGAGCTCGTAGGCGGTTTTGCCGAATCGGCCGTCGATGGTGTCGGCACCCAGCTGCATGCCGGCGGGGGTTTGCTTGTGGACGAACAGTTCGCGCACGTCGGGCACGCGGTAGCCTTGGGCGATGTTGGCGCGCAGGCTGAAGGCGTCGCCGAATTTTTTCACCGCGCCGACGCGGAAGGTGGCTTTGTTGTGGCTCTTAGCGTCGCGCGCTTGGTTGTTGGCGTCGGTGTAGGCGTCTTTTTTGTAGCGGTCGTAGCGGCCGCCGACGGTAAACGCCCAACTGTCGCCGAGGGTGAAATCGTCCTGCAGGTAAACGGCGGCGGTGGCCGCTTTGCGGGTGTTGAACTCGTTGCCCGGCGCCAGCACGGTGGCTTCGCGGATTTCGCGGCGGTATTCGAGGCCGCCGGTGAGCAGGTGGGCGGGGGCGATCTGCCAGTTGCTGCTTAATTCGTAGCCAGTGAAGCGCACGTTGGCGTTCATGCCGCCGGTGGCCGAGGCGTCTTCGTTGGGGTAGCCGAAGTCGGCGTGATGGCTGAGGGTGGTGGTGTTGCGTTTTTTGTAGGACGAGCGGTACACGCGCAGTTTGGCATTGGCGTTTTCGCCGAACTCGTATTTGGCGTCGGCGGCCAGATCGAGGCGGCGGTTGTGGTCGCGCGACAAGACCGGCACGTCGAAAGCAGGCAGCGGCTGCGCCTGTCCGGCCGGATTGCGGATTTTGTAGCCGCTGGGATGGAATACGCCGCGGTAGGCGCCGTTGCGTTTTTCGTCGAACCAATTAAATTCCGCGCCCAGTTTCAGGCTGTCGGCGGCATCGAAGGTGAAGCGGCCGCCGAGGGTGCTGACTTTGGCGTTTTCGCGGTAGCTCACCGGCACATCGTAGCCGGCTTTGATTTTGGCGATGGCGGCATTGCCGGTGGCACCCGCCATCTGCTGCGGCAGCAGGCGGCGCGGGCCGACGCGGGTGGCGGTGGTTTCGTTTTCGCCGTAGGGGTCGCTGTCGATATGCGAAGCGTAGAGACTGGCAGCAAAACGCCCCGCTTTGGCCTGCACATTGGCGCCGATCTGCTTGTTGCCGCCGTCGCCGTGGCGGTTGATACCGGCGGAGGCCGACACTTCGCCCTTCACGCCGTCGCGCGCCGGCTGTTTGGTGATGATGTTGATGACACCGCCCATCGCGTCGGCACCGTACAACGCCGACATCGGCCCTTTAACGATTTCGATGCGCTCAATCATCGACGCGGGAATGCGGTCCATATCGTAGGGATTGTTCACTTCGCCCGCCAAACGGCGGCCGTCCAGCAGCCACAGCGAGCCGGTGGCGCCGACGCCGCGCAGGTTGACCGAGCTTTTCGACACCGCGCTGCCGGAAGGGAAGGTGCCGTATTGCAGAATCAGCCCCGGCGTTTTGGCAAACACGTCTTTCAGCGTCGCCGCGCCCGTTTGCTCGATTTTCTTGGCGTCGATCACCTGCACGGCGGCCGTTACCTTGCTAATCGGCCGCTCGGCCTTGTTGGCGCTGACGACCACCGGCTCCAACTCCTGCCCGTGTTCGACATCTTCGCCATAAGCCGGCACCGCCGCCAGCGCCGTCATAATCCACAACACACTGCGTTTGCGCGTAAAAACCGCTGCCATCATCACTCACTCCTTCTCATATGCGTTTAAAAATAATTCTAACTAGCAAGCAAGATTTTACACAAAACAACACAGCGCTGACAAACGGCAACAAAAAGCAGCCTGAAAACCGGTCAAAGGGTTTTCAGGCTGCTTTTGTATGGCACGAAATTGGCAAGGGCAAGGCAGCCTGAAAGCATAGAAAAAGCCCTAAGTACGCCAAACACCGTCATTCCCGCCTGCGCGAGGGGTAGCGTAGCGGACTTGCGTAAGCTAATGACACCGTTCAGATGAAATTCGGCTTTTTTGAGATTCGGGGTTAGCAAAAATTTCAGGCTGCCTTCCCCATTTGGGAGAAGGCAGCCTGAAAGCCGTCCAACCCTTATTTCGCGCCGTAGTTCGGCTGCAGCAGGGCGCAGGCCGGGCGTTCGCGGCCGCGGCGGCGGCGTTGTTCGCGGCCGGCGATGCGGCCGCAGGAAGCGGCGGGGTCGGAGTTTTTGGCGCCTGCGTTGGCGGGAACGGCGTCGCGGCGGCTGTCGCCGGGGCGGGCGGCGGGACGCTCGCGGCTGTCGCGGTTTTCAGGCTGCCTTGCGGCGGCCTGCTGCGCCTGCTCCCAGCGCGGCTCGAAACCTTCGATACGGGAGATCGGCAATTCGTTGCCGGTCAGCTCTTTGATGGCTTCGTACATTTTCTGCTCGTTTTCGTCCATCATCGAGATGGCGACGCCGTCGGCGCCGGCGCGGCCGGTGCGGCCGATGCGGTGGACGTAGTCTTCGGGCTGGGCGGGCAGCTCGTAGTTGACGACAAAGGGCAGCTCGGCGATGTCCAGCCCGCGGGCGGCAACGTCGGTGGCCACCAGCACGCGCAGGCTGCCTTCTTTAAACTGGGCGAGCGTTTCCAAACGGGTCTGCTGCGATTTGTCGCCGTGCAGCGCCTGGGCGGCAAGACCGCGCCGCACCAGATCGCGGCTGACCTGATCGACGCTCTGCTTGGTTTTGCAGAACACAATCACCTGGGTCATGTTCAGATCGACAATCAGCCGCTCGAGCAGGTCGCGCTTGCGGGCGGTATCGACGGCCAGCACGTGCTGTTCGACATTGGCGCTGGTGGTGTTCTGCGCGGCCACTTCGACGGTTTCGGGCGCGTGCATGAAATCCTGCGCCAGCTTGCGGATGGCGGGGGCGAAGGTGGCGGAAAACAGCAGGGTTTGGCGCTCGCGCGGCAGCATCTGCATGATAGTGCGGATGTCGTCGATAAAGCCCATGTCGAGCATGCGGTCGGCTTCGTCGAG
>ERZ772827.194-NODE-194-length-34392-cov-3.492850_pt1 | contig 34392 bp, 32 predicted proteins | sample MGYA00580850_ERZ772827 | MGnify/ENA primary metagenome ERZ772827 (study PRJEB29015, sample SAMEA2737950) | human oral metagenome | biome: human oral; feature: human-associated habitat; material: dental | place: China | collected 2145 ... | reverse complement strand
CAGGCAGCGCAACACCATACGAGGCTTTCGGTGTATCACTATACATACAGGGTAGCGGGGTTCGTGTATGTAAACGGCAAAAGGAAACTGCCCCTCGGGGCGGTTTTCTATTTAGTCGCTGATGCCATCGTGGCGCAAGAGCGCGTCCACCTGTGGTTCGCGGCCGCGGAAGGCGACGAAGCTTTCCATGCTCGGTCGGCTGCCGCCAACGGCGAGGATTTCATCGCGGAAACGCGCGCCGGTCGCGGGGTTCAGCACGCCTTCTTCTTCAAAGGCGGCGAAGCTGTCGGCAGAGAGCACTTCCGCCCATTTGTAGCTGTAGTAGCCTGCCGCGTAGCCGCCGGCGAAGATGTGCTGGAAGCTCATCGGGAAGCGGTTGTCGGCATAGGCGGGGGTAACGGCGACGTGTTCGCGCACCGCGCGGTGTACGGCAAGCGCCGCTTTGCCGGCGTTCTCGGCGCTGTGCAGGCGGATGTCAAAGAGCGAGAACTCCATCTGCCGCAACAGCGCCAGTGCGCTTTGGTAGTTCTTGGCGGCGATGAGTTTGGCGTAGAGCGCGTCCGGCAGCGGCTCGCCCGTCTCATGGTGGCGGGTCATCAGGCGCAGGCAGTCGCGGTCGTAGCAGAAGTTTTCCATGAACTGGCTCGGTTGTTCGACCGCGTCCCATTCGACGCCGTTGATGCCAGCGACGCTGTATTCGCCGACGGTGGTCAGCATGTGGTGCAGCCCGTGGCCGAATTCGTGGAAGAGCGTCGTTACTTCTTGGTGGGTGAGGCAGGCCTCTTTGTCGCCGACCGGCGGGGCGAAGTTGCAGACGAGGTAGGCGACCGGCAGTTGCAGTGCCTCACCGTCGGCAAAACGCGAAACGGCGCTGTCCATCCAGGCGCCACCGCGTTTTTTCGCGCGCGCGTAGGGGTCAAGGTAGAAGCGGGCGCGCAGGTTGCCGTTGGCATCAAACATGTCGTAGCCGCGTGCGTCGGCGTGCCAGGTGGCAAGCGCCGGGTTTTCGCGGAATTGCACGCCGAAGAGGCGTTCGCAGATGGTAAACAGCCCTTGCAGCACCTGGCTGATGGGGAAGTAGGGGCGCAGGTCTTCTTGTGAGAGCGCGTATTTGCTTTGCCGCTGTTTTTCGGCGGCGTAGGCGATGTCCCACGGTTGCAGCTCGGCGAGGTTCAGCGCACGTGTGGCATATTCGCGCAGCGCCGCCATGTCCGCCTCGCCCGCCGCCTTGCCTTTGCTGACCAGGTCTTCAAGGAAGGCGATGACCGCTGCGCTGTTCGGCGCCATTTTGTTATCGACCGAGTAGGCGGCGAAATCGGCAAAGCCGAGCAGTTTCGCCATTTCATCGCGCAGGGCAAGCGTTTCGGCAATGATGGCAGCGTTGTCGTACTGGCCGCCATCGGCGAGTTCGCTGGCGCGAAGGTTGTAGGCGCGGTAAACGGTCGCGCGCAGCTCGCGGTCGTCGGCGTAGCTGAGGACGGGGATGACCACCGGCGCATCCAGGGTGATGCGGTAGCCGTCTTCGCCGTGCTGGCGGGCAAGGTCTGCCATCAGCGCACGCGCGCTGTCGGGAATGCCTGCGAGGCGGCTGTCGTCGGCAAGGTGCAAGTGCCAGGCGTTGGTCGCGTCCAAGACGTTGTTGGCGAACTGCGTGCCGAGTTCGGCGAGGCGCAAGCTGATTTCTTTGTAACGCGCCTTGGCGGCGGGCGCGAGAGCGATGCCGCTGCGCTCAAAATTCTTCAGCGCGTCATCGACCACCTTGCGCCGTGGCGCGGAAAGTGCGGGGTAAGCGGCGCTGTCGCGCAGGCTTTTGATGGCGCGGTAAAGGCCTTCGTGCTGGCCGAGGTCGCTGGCGTAGGCGGTGAGCGCGGGCAGGAGCGCTTCGTAGGCGGCGCGCCAGTCGTCGGTGCTGGTTACCGCGTGCAGGTGCGCGACCGGCGAGATGGCTTTTGCCAGGCGGTTTTCCAGGCGCTCCAGCGGCTGCATCAGCCCGTCCCAGCTGCAATCGCCGCGCGCGATGAGTTCTTCAATGGCGGCGCGGTTTTCCGTGAGGATTTCTGTGATGACGGCGGCGTGCTCTGGGCGGATGGCGGCAAATTCGGGAACGTCGGCGGGTTGATAAAGCGGGTTGTGGTCGGTCATGAATGTTCCTTGTGTAATGGAAAAGGCGGCGAGTATAGCGCTTTGTCTGCACCGGGTTTTGCGTTATCTTTGCCGACCCTTAATTTTTACGGACAACTCCCATGCACCAAACAGATGACTTGCGCATCGACCGCATCGAAGAACTGCTGCCGCCGGTTGCGCTACTGGAACGCTATGCGGTGAGCGAGCGGGCGGCGGCAACCGTGCATCACGCCCGCCAAGACATCCACGCCATCCTGCATAACAACGACCCGCGTCTGCTCGTCGTCATCGGCCCTTGCTCTATCCACGACGTCAAAGCCGCGAACGAATACGCCGACCGCCTCCTGCCCTTGCGCGAAAAATACCGCGAACAACTGTGCATCGTCATGCGCGTTTACTTTGAAAAACCGCGCACTACCGTCGGCTGGAAAGGCCTGCTCAACGACCCCTACTTGGACGGCACTTTTGCCATCAACGACGGCCTGCGTCTTGGGCGCAAACTGCTGCTCGATACCACCGAAAAAGGCATGCCGGTCGCGGTCGAATACCTCGACATGATTATCCCGCAGTACATCGCCGATCTGGTCAGCTGGGGGGCGATTGGCGCGCGCACCACCGAAAGCCAAATCCACCGCCAACTCGCCTCCGGCCTCTCCTGCCCGATTGGTTTCAAAAACGGCACCAACGGCGACGTGCAAATCGCCATCGACGCCATCGCCTCGGCGCAAGCGGTTCACAGCTTCCTCTCCGTCACCAAACTGGGGCATTCCGCCATCGTCACCACCAACGGCAACGAAGACTGCCACCTCATCCTGCGCGGCGGTAATGACGGCCCGAACTACAGCGCCGAACACGTGCAGGCAGCCGAAGCGGCGCTGCGCAAAGCGGGCGTCTGCGAAAAAATCATGATTGACTTCAGCCACGCCAACAGCAGCAAACAGCACGAACGCCAGCTCATCGCCGGCGCTGACGTTGCCGCGCAAATCGCCGCCGGCAACCACAACATCTTCGGCGTGATGATAGAAAGCCACCTCGTCGCCGGTTCGCAAAAATTGCAGGCAGGCAAAGCGCTCACCTACGGGCAGAGCATCACCGACGCCTGCATCGGCTGGGAAGACAGCGAAAAACTGCTGGCACAACTCGCCGCCGCGGTAGAGCAACGGGCGGCGCGCGCTTAAACATTGCCGTCGTGCTATAGGCCGCCCCACAGGGCGGCTTTTTTTATGGCGAGTGCGGCAGAAAACTGCCATGCGCCAGCGTTCAGAATTACCCCTGTCAATCGTTAATCCTTACGGTTTGTCATGAAAGTAGTCATGCTTTGGTTAGCTGTATTTATAACTAAATGAAATAAAACGGAAAATAAAATAACTGGATATTAATCTGATAAAACCGTAATATTTGCGCACCGCCCACCATGAACCAAGGACAGCGCAATGGCAATTCAACTCACCGTAAAAGAAGGTAACAGCGAACGGAGCTGGGACGTCATTGACGGCCAGCAAATCGACATCCGCATGAGCAAAGGCGCGCAATATGCCCTGCTAGACACCCACACCGGCGAAGCCCCGGATGGTCTGCGCGTCGTTGAAGACCACGGGCAAACCAAAATCTACGGCAGCGACAACTATCCGTGGGTAACCTTGCGCGGTGAGGATGAGGACGACAGCGAGGCGGCAACGACAAACAACGACACGCCGCCGCCTGCCGCCGCAGCACTCGCGCCGGCAGAAAATATTGCTCTGGCGGATGCCGCGCCAGCGGACAAAGGCGACGCACCGGCAGATGCCGAGCACGTGCAGGCGGAAGAAGTGGCCGAGCCGGCCAATCCGGGCTTTGAAGGCACGCCGTCCGGCACTTCCATGCTCCTTGCTGGTGGTGGCGCCTTACTCGCTGGCGCCTTAGCCGCGGCGATTGGTGGCGGCAGCAGCGGCGGAAGCAGCGAGGGTTCCTCCGTTGGGTCTTCTGACCTGCCGCTATGGGTTGGCTTGCTGGCTGTGCCGCTCCTTGCCGCTGGCGTAGTAGGAAGCTCTGCCGTGGGGAGTTCCGCAGTGGGTAGCTCCAACAACGGCCCAGCCGCAGCACCTGCCGCAGCCCCCGGCCCGAATAGGCCCGCAGGCCAGCAGCAGGCAGCCCCAGCCGGTAATGGTGGTGCCCCAGCGGCAGCACCGGCCAAGGGTATCCCCGCAGGCCAAGGTGGTGGCCAGCAGGCTACCCCGACCTCTGCAGCCCCAGCCGCTGCTCAGGCTGAAAAGACTCTGGCCAACACCGGTGTGCGTGTCATTGAAATTGTTGGCGCCGCCCTGGCAGTGCTGGTTCTCGGTGTGGTTCTCCTGGTGGTTCGTTCCCGTCGAGCACGCTAACCAGAAGGATTAATCCGCAGTAGTTTCAGTATGATCCCGGGAGAGAAAATCCCGGGTGTACAGGCCCTCCTTGAAAGCAGGCACGTTGGGTGCCCTGCCCACAAGGAGGGCCATTATTAATGCGAAAACGCGTGACGGGTGCTGGGGGTGCTGGCTCCCATGAGCATGCACGCTCCGTCATTACGAGGTTTGTAAGCCCGTGCCAGTTGTATGTGGCGCTCAATCCTGTGTCGAAGATTAGCCGTGAAGGCGCTCAGCAGCGGCACTGAGGGCTGAAGCAGCAGCAAGTTCGGTGGTGGCACCGAATCCCATGGCCCATGCTTGCTTGTCGTGGTCGCAGGTGCGGATGAAGATGACGGTGGCTTCGAAAATCTCGTACTGGTGGAATTCCAGGATTTCGACGCGACGCCCGGCATCAGCTAACAGATTGGTGCAGGCCGAAATCGGACCCATGGCAATAATGTCTTTGTTTTCGCTGCGGCGGCATCCGGCATCGGTGCTGGTCAGTGTGGCGGTGTAATGGAATCTACCGGCGCGCAGTCGTTGGGATTCAATGTTGTGAATCCGCAGGGAACTGGCTGGAGAATAGGTGGCGGTAAAGGTGCGCCACTGCATTCCACGAGCTTCTTCACGCAACCCTGGTGGCAGTTGGTGGCCGAAGCGACTGCGGAAAGGATCGTCACTGAGTGTGCGGCAGGTGCTGCGGATCGGTGAGATGGGGTGAGGGGAGGTGCGGGTCCGGTGTGTACGCGTCTGGGTGATGGTGGAGGTCTGCATGGTAGTGGTCCTTAGTAAATAAAGTGTGTGTGATGGGGCGGACCGACCATGGTTCTTGGTGAAGATTAACGACTACTGCCCCGTGCGAAGGGGTCAGTCCCGGTTATCCTTCGCAGAGGTACGTAGCCTGAAGCACTCGAAGCGCGGCTACGTCGGCCACAGGCGCCGCTACGGTGGCGGCGAGGGCCGTGTCGCGAAGGTTAACGGTATATATCACGAAGCACATGCTAGTCAGATGTTGGGTGCGGGGGCAAATTCGGGGGCTAGCTTGGGTGCCCCCGCTGCCGGTGTAGATCCCAACTATGTGTAGTTGAGCAGGAATAATGCCTCTGCAATGGCTATAGAGATGATTTCGTCCGGTGAGACGGATTCATCGGGGGAGTGAATAGTTGAGAGGGGTTCTTCTACACCAAAAAGCATGAGTTCGGCACTCGGGAAGCTCTCGGCGAGCAGTGTAGTTAGGGGAATGGATCCGCCTGTGCCGCTGAACACGGTGGGTGCATCGGAATAGGCGGCGCTCAGGGCGTCGGCAAGCGCGGCGAAGGCGGGGCCGTCGGTGTTGGCGCGGAAGGGGTCGTTCATTTCCTCAATGTCGACGGTGAGGTGGGCACCCCACGGGACGTGTGCCTTAAGGTGGGTGGTCAGGGCGTCGGCAAGATCGCTGGCTTTCATTCCTGGTGGGACACGTAGGTTGAGCTTGGCTGCGGCGCGGGCAGGTACGGCGTTGACGGCCTGGTCCACGGGGGTGGAGGTGAAGCCGATGATAGAGATGGCGGGGCGTGCCCACGCCAGATCGGCGGGGGTGTCGTCGGGGCCGCCCATGAGGTCAACGCCGTCAAGTACCCCGGCGTCGGTACGGAAGATCTCGGGCGGGTAGGGCTCGCCCTCCCAGGTGGCGGAAAAGTCCACGTTGTCGATGGTGGTACGGCCGTGTTCGTCGCGCAGCGTATCCAGTAGGCGGACAAGCGCGGCGACGGCATCGGGTGCGGGGCCACCGAAACCACCTGAATGCACGGGTGCGCGCAAGGTGTCCACGGTCACGGTGGCCTGTACGGTTCCGCGGAGGGTGATGGTCAGGGTGGGGGTGCCTGCGGCGACATTTCCGGTGTCGGCAATGAAAATGATATCGGCCTGGAATAGGTCCGGTTGGGTGCGGATGAGTCGTTCCAGACCTTCACCGCCCTGCTCCTCCGAGCCTTCAATGACCGCCTTTAGGTTCAGTTGGGTCCCGCCCAGCTCCTGAACGGTGCGCAGCGTGGCCAGGTGCATCACTAGGTTGCCTTTGCAGTCGGCGGTGCCGCGACCATACCAGCGGCTGTTGCGCTCGCTCAGGGCGAACGGGTCGGTGGTCCACAGGCTGGGGTCCCCGGCGGGAACGACATCATAGTGCGAATAGAGCAGCACTGTTGGTGCGTCGGGCGACCCCGCGCGATTGCCGATCAGCGTTACCGAACCGTCGTCGGTCACATGTTCATCGACGGCGAAATCCGCAGCCTGGAGCGCATTTTTCACCCACTCCTTGGCGGCCTGTGTGTCGGCCTTCGTGGATGGGTCGCCGTGTACGGAATTAAAGGACACAAGCTCGGTGAGGTCCTGCTTGATACGGTCCCTTTGCTTTTCGACGCTCGCGCGCACCGCGTCCGCAGGTATCTTTGCTGTAGTTATATGGTCGCTCATGCGTCTCAATTTTAGAGCACGTGCCTTGCACTCGACGGGGGAGACTGCTAGAACGGATTTAGCACTTGATACGTGAGAGTGCCAGGAAATGAAACATCGGATGCGGGTGAGGTTGGCACCACACTCACCAACCATGCCGTCGCGGGCGCCCGCTGAAGAAGACGCGAGTGTCGTCCTCTAATAACAAGGAGAAAACACCGACTATGGCAAAAATCATCGCCTTCGATGAAGAAGCACGCCGTGGCCTTGAAAACGGCCTGAACACCCTGGCCGATGCAGTGAAGGTTACCCTCGGCCCCAAGGGTCGTAACGTTGTGTTGGAAAAGTCATGGGGCGCCCCCACCATCACCAACGATGGCGTGTCCATCGCTCGCGAAATTGAGCTGGAAGACCCCTACGAAAAAATCGGCGCAGAACTGGTTAAAGAAGTAGCCAAGAAGACCGACGATGTCGCCGGTGACGGCACCACCACCGCCACCGTGCTGGCGCAGGCCCTGGTTCGCGAAGGTCTGCGCAACGTCGCCGCTGGCTCCAACCCCATGGGCATCAAGCGCGGCATCGAGCAGGCTGTGTCCAAGGTGACCGACCAGCTGCTCTCCGGCGCTAAGGAAGTAGAAACCGAAGAGCAGATTGCCGCTACCGCTGGTATTTCTGCTGCCGATCCGGCCATCGGCAAGAAAATCGCCGAGGCCATGTATGCCGTGGGCAACGGTCAGCTGAACAAAGAATCCGTAATCACCGTCGAAGAGTCCAACACCTTCGGTGTGGAACTGGAAGTCACCGAGGGTATGCGCTTTGACAAGGGCTACATCTCCGGTTACTTTGCCACCGACATGGAGCGCCTTGAGGCTGTGCTGGAGGATCCCTACGTCCTCCTCGTTTCCTCCAAGATCTCCAACATCAAGGACCTGCTTCCGCTGCTGGAGAAGGTCATGCAGACCGGCAAGCCGCTGCTGATTATTGCGGAAGACGTGGAAGGTGAAGCACTGTCCACCCTCGTGGTGAACAAGATCCGCGGCACCTTCAAGTCCGTGGCCGTCAAAGCTCCTGGCTTTGGTGAGCGCCGCAAGGCACAGCTGCAGGACATTGCCATCCTCACCGGTGGTCAGGTCATCTCCGAAGAAGTTGGCCTGTCCCTCGAAACCGCTGACCTGCCGATGCTGGGCCGCGCCCGCAAGGTCGTGGTGACCAAAGACGACACCACCATCGTCGAAGGCGCTGGCGACGCCCAGCAGATCGAAGGCCGCGTGAACCAGATCCGCGCTGAGATTGACAACTCCGACTCCGAGTACGACCGCGAGAAGCTGCAGGAACGCTTGGCCAAGTTGGCCGGCGGCGTGGCAGTGATCAAGGTTGGTGCCGCCACCGAGGTGGAACTGAAGGAGCGCAAGCACCGCATTGAGGACGCCGTGCGCAACGCCAAGGCAGCCGTTGAAGAAGGCATCGTTGCCGGTGGTGGCGTCGCCCTCCTGCAGGCTGCTCACGTGCTTAACGACGACCTTGGCCTCACCGGCGACGAGGCAACCGGCGTGAAGATCGTGCGTACCGCACTGTCCGCTCCGCTGAAGCAGATCGCCCTGAACGCTGGCTTCGAACCCGGCGTAGTGGCCGACAAGGTTGCCTCCCTGCCCGCAGGCGAGGGTCTGAACGCCGCTACCGGTGACTACGTGGACCTCATGGCCGCTGGCATCAACGATCCGGTGAAGGTGACCCGTTCTGCCCTGCAGAACGCAGCCTCCATCGCGGCACTGTTCCTGACCACCGAGGCTGTGGTGGCTGACAAGCCGCAGCCCGCCGGTGCCGCAACCCCGGGTGCCGACGAGATGGGCGGCATGGGCGGCTTCTAATCGGCCTCACATGCTTGGTGTCGCCCGCCAATTGCTTGGTGCGGCACAGGGTTTCGTATGCCCCGTGACAGATTCTGCTCAGGATTCTGAGCAGGCTGTTGCGGGGCATGCTTCTTTATTGCGGCTGTGTAGAGACGTCCGATTCGGCGCTCAGAGGCGCTTGCAGCACGTTCTTTACCCCCTTAATAGGGTATATTGGATAACGATTCTGGTACAGATTCCCCCTAATCGCGCGTCCCGAACGCGATGTTACGGAATTATGAAAATTTTTTCCTTAAAACCCTTGACTGCCTGCCATGTGTGCAAAACTATCCACGCTCTGAAATGGAAAAATGCAGGTGAGTGACGCAAAATCCCAGGGCAGTGAAGGTGACACTTTTGTTGAAATAAGTGGGACACGCAAACGTGAGAAATTTCAAAACAGGTTGACTCAGCGCTGAAATGTGCTTAAATTTGCTCTAGGACGTCGTGAGCGGCGTCAGCAACTGGAAACATAACCAGCTTCATTGCTGGTGCCTCTCAAGGAGATACAACATGGACCTTTCAGTCCTGAAGACTCAGTTCGACAACTTTGCTACCTTCGTGAGCGCTTTCGGTGACCTTGTTACTTTCTTCCCGAAGGCAACACACAACGTGTTCTTCTCCGCTGAAGCTTTCCAGGGTTCTTCCCTGATCGGCAAGTAGTCCCTATCGGTCGATAATCATCCATACCAACTTTTAATCACTAGGAGTAGTTTCATGAGCAAGGCAGACGCTGTACACAGCATTGCAGGTTTCTCCACCGAAGGTTCCTTCCTGAACCGTCTCGCAACCTTCCTGCACCCCTTCGGCAAGGTTGCAGACGCCGTTGGTGACCTCCTCGGTCTGCTTCCGAAGGCCTAATTCGGTCATCTTTCAAAGATGTACAACCCCGGCCGTGCAAGGTGCACGCCGGGGTTTTCTTTCTGTCTGCCTCACTGCATGGTGCTGCATATATGAGGATGGGGGGATGGGGGGGTATGTGGTGGTGTGGTCAAAAACCACATGTGGTTAATCATTTCCCCTAACAGGGCACCATTATGCGGGGTAGACTTAACCTATGGATGAAACGAATGAGCAGGATTTGCCCGTTGTTGACCTAGCGGCAACTCAGGGTTACATCGTTGATGATTCAGATGAGGATGACCCCGTCCTTATCCAACCGAACGGTGAGCCTGTGCAAACGTGGCGGGAAAACTACCCGTACCAGGAACGCATGAGCCGCGATGAGTACGAGCACATCAAGCGTGCTCTGCAAATTGAGCTGCTGAAGTGGCAGAACTGGACAAAGGACACGGGTCAACGCCATATCATTCTTTTCGAAGGTCGCGATGCCGCAGGAAAAGGCGGTACCATTAAACGCTTCAACGAACACCTGAATCCCCGTGGCGCGCGCACGGTGGCGTTGGAGAAGCCCTCGCCTAGAGAGTCCACCTCGTGGTATTTTCAGCGCTATATCCAGCATTTCCCTGCTGCGGGTGAGATCGTGTTCTTTGACCGCTCGTGGTACAACCGCTCGGGGGTGGAGCGCGTCATGGGGTTCTGCACGGAGTCGCAGCACGCGGAGTTTCTGCGGGAAGTGCCCATGCTCGAGAACATGATCATGGGGTCGGGTATCTCTTTGACTAAGTTCTGGTTCTCTGTCACCCAGAAGGAACAGCGCACTCGTTTCGCCATCCGCCAGGTAGACCCGGTGCGTCAGTGGAAGCTGTCGCCTATGGACCTGGCATCGTTGGACCGCTGGGATGACTACACCCGTGCCAAGGAGGAACAGTTCCGCTACACAGACACGGACGAGTCCCCATGGATCACCATTAAATCGAATGACAAGAAGCGGGCGCGCATCAACGCCATGAAGTATGTGCTCAGCAAGTTCGAGTACACCGGCAAGGATCATGACCTAGTAGGGGATCCTGACCCGAAGATTGTGCACCGCGGCAGGGACCAAATCGGCGACTAAACAGGATAACTACCCAACGCTGTTTCATCCCCATATTTCAATCGGATTGCCCTGCCAGCGCGTTGCCGAGGGAACATGGTCGCCGCGCATCACTAGGGAACTTGGCCCTACCACAGCCCCCGTGCCGAGGACACTGCCGGGAAGCGCAACGGAATGCGGGGCGAGGGTTGCGGCGGCGTCGATACGCACCTGGTCGAGGCTCATCACGCGGTCCTGGAATAGGTGGGTTTGCACGACGCAACCCCGTCCGATGGTGGCACCGACACCGATGCGGCACAAGTCGGCTTCGGGGAGCCAGTAGCTTTCCAACCAGGCACCTCTGCCGATGCGTGCGCCGAGAAAACGCAGAAAAACGTTCATTGCACTTGACCCGGCCACGTGATTGAGTAGCCAGGGCGCAGCCACGACCTCGATGAAGGTGTCTTGTAGCTCGTTCAGCCATACAAACCGCGACCACAGGGGGTGCGATCCTGCGCGTATCCGGCCCACACAGATCCATTTCATGGCTACAGTGATCGCCGCGGCGCAGGCACCCGCAGCCATGAGGAGCGGACCGCCGGAAAGTATTGTCCACCCAAGTCCGTGCCGCACATACACCCACTGCAGCGCGCCGAGCACGCAGACTCCCAGCACAGCAGAGGTCATGGGCGCGCACAGACGCACAGTTTCCACACAGCCGCGGGCCGCTTTGACCCGCCAGCCCGGCTCGTAGGTGCTGGATTCACCTGCCGCAGATTGCACCACAACTCGGCGCAGGCGTTCAGGGGGCGACCCCCACCAATTGCTACCCGACTGGGACTTCTTGGGGGTGGAAGACAGCACCGCAACCAGGGAATTCTTTGATAGTTTGCGGGTGGGGCCAGTCATACCGGAATTGCCCAGGAAGGAGCGCTTGCCAATTTTCGACACTCCCGTGAGCATCCACCCGCCGCCCAGCTCGTAGCCGCCGACCATCGTGTCATCGGCCAGGAACGCGCCATCGCGCACCACCGTGAACCGCGGAATCATGACCGCCGTGGAAATCTCCACGTTGCGGCCCACCTGTGCGCCCAGGCTCCGCAGCCACAGCGGGGTAAGCAGCGCGGCATACAGGGGAAACAGGTGCCTGCGTGCGTCGTCCATGAGGCGCTGCGTCGCCCACGCCTGCCATCCCCGGCGCGAGCGCACGGGCGTAATCCCTGGTCGCAAGCCGATGGCGAGTAGCCGCACCAGCAGCCACGTCAACCCAGCGTAGGTTGCCATCGCCACCAGCACCCCCAGCGGTGTCAGCGCCACCAACTGCAGGAAACTCCGGGCTCCGCTTATCGACGCCGCGCCTGCCACCACGGCCACCAGCGGCAACGCACTGAGCAGCAGGGATGTCAACCCAAATATCGGAACCCAATAGGTGGCGCGGGGCGGTGGATCGGTGGGGAATCGGTGCCGGGCACGACCCACCTTCGCTGCCGGGGATCCTGACCAGCGGGCCTGATCTTTCACTTTCTTCCGCCCGGTCACGCAGGATCCAGCCTCCACATGGGCGTTGTTGCCCACACGTGTGCCGGGCAACAGCACGGATCTCGCGCCGATGCGGGCACCGTGGCCAATGTAAATCGCCCCCACGTGCAGGGTGTCTCCCTCCAGCCAGTAGCCTGATAAGTCAACTTCCGGTTCCACGGAGCAGTAGTCACCCAGTGTGAGCAGGCCCGTCACCGGCGGTAGGGAATGCAGATTCACAGCGCTGCCTACCTGCACGCCAAGAAGCCTGGCGTAATACAGCACCCACGTGGCGCTAGAGACATCGCGTCCCCCAAGGGTGTCGCTGAGACGTTCCGCAGCCCACAGTCGCAGATGCGTAGCACCACCGCGTGGGTAGTCACCCGGCGTGATACCCGCAGTGAGTACCCGTGCTGCTAGCGCCGACAGGGGAAGCCGACCCAGTGGGGTGAGAAAAACAAGAACAACCAGCAATAACAGCCACCAGGGTACTGATACGGGGCGCGCCCACGCGTAACCCAGGTACGCGGCAAAAGCGTTGATCACCAGCAACCACGGCACCCAGCGTGTTGCCGCCTGCATTCCCATCACCAGAACCTGGATTGCCTCCTGTGCCACGCGGGTGCGCATACTTACGGGTGACGGGTCGGGAGTGGGGGCGTCGATACGCGTGGCGCTGGGGCTCAGGGTGCTGGAAATGGCATCGACATGTTCGGCGAATGCGCCGAGCCGAGGGTGATCGTACAGGTCACGGACGGATACGGTGGGCATGCGGTCACGCACCCGACCCACCAGCGTCGCCGCAGCCAGTGATGTTCCGCCGAGGGCGAAAAAGTCTGCGTCCCTCTCCGTCACAGCGGTGCCAAGGACATCGACCCACAGCTGCGCGAGCCAGTCCTCCGTGGGTGTTAAGCCTTCCGCCTGCACATTCGTGCCGGGCAGGGGCCAGGGCAATGCTTTTTTATCTACCTTTCCGGAGGTGGTGACGGGTAACTCGTCCAGAACGCACAGGCGGGGAATGAGTGCCCGCGGCATGAGGTCCGCGAGCTGCGCGGTGGCGATGTTCTCAAAGTCTGGGTGCGGAGTGTCGAGTGTGAGGTACGCTACTAGAATCTTATCGCCACCTGGGGTTTCCCGAACCACCACCGTCGCTGAATGCACACCTGTCAGCCCTGAGACGGCGGCCTCCACCTCGCCCAGCTCGATGCGGCGCCCGCCGATCTTCACCTGATCGTCCACGCGCCCCACAAAGTACAACCCATCCTCGGCCAGGCGTACATGGTCGCCGGAACGGTAAGCTCGCTTCCATCCGAGGGCTGGAAGCGGCGCGTACGTGGTGCGATCTTTGTCCGCGTCCAGGTAACGCGCCAACCCCACGCCACCAATGACCAGCTCCCCGGTCTGCCCGACCTCAACCGGATTTCCGTGCGTATCGACGACCGCGAGATCCCACCCCGACAGCGGTAGCCCAATGGATACTGCCTCACCAGGTTGTAGTGGGGCAGCGCAGGATACGACGGTCGCCTCCGTGGGGCCGTAGGTATTCCACACCTCACGGCCCTGCGCGGATACCCGCTGAACCAGTTCCTGCGGGCACGCCTCCCCACCGAAAATGAGTAAACGAACCTGGTCAAGAGCCTCTGCGGGCCATAAACTCGCAAGCGTTGGAACCGTGGAGACTACAGTGATGTTGCGCCGAATCAGCCACGGGCCGAGATCCATTCCGGAGCGCACCAACGAACGTGGGGCGGGAACCAGGCAGGCACCATGGCGCCACGCTAGCCACATTTCCTCGCAGGAGGCATCAAAGGCAATGGAGAGTCCTGCGAGGACACGATCGTCGGGGCCGAGGGGTGAGTCTTGACAGAACAACGTGGCTTCCGCATCCACAAACGCGGCGGCGCTGCGGTGGGTCACGGCCACGCCTTTCGGGGTGCCGGTGGACCCGGAGGTGAAAATGATCCAGGCATCGTCATGGGGGAGTGGGGGACCAGCGTCTCCACGACTGCGCGTGCGGCGTAGGTCAAGGCCAGCTGAGGTGATGGTAGCGGTGACGTCGGCTTCACCAAAGACCAAGGTAGCGCGCTCGTCGGGGTCATCCACATCCACCGGAACGTAGGCGGCCCCCGCCGCAAGCACCGACAGAATGGCGATGTAAAGCTCGTGGGAACCGCTGGGCAGTCGGATGCCAATGCGATCACCTCGACGTATGCCTTGCTCATAAAGGTCGGCCACCGCTGCGTCGAGGGTGTCCATCAGTTCGGAGTAGGTGATTACTGTGGTGCCGTCATCAATGGCTGCGGCTTCTGGGTGGGTGGTTGCGGTGTGTCGAAGAATATCTACAAGTGTGCGTTCCGGCGGGGCCGAAGCGCTGCGTAAAAACTGCGTTGGAACCGCTGGCAGTCCCACAGTCTTCACTCACTCCTCTTCTGCGGCAATAATCGATGCCGCGAGTTTCCGCAGGTGCTTTAGTTGCTTGGAGGTTGAATCATCCAGGGCTCGATCCTCGGCGTGGCTGACCAGTTCTGCCAGCTCTTCATGCACTTTACGGCCCCGTTTAGTGGCTGCCACGATCTGGCGGCGGCGGTCTTTCGGGTCGCGTTCGCGTTTTGCCCAGCCGTGCTTTTCCATCGAGTCGATCAGCCGTACCATGTCGGAGGCATCGACGGCGAGGATGGATGCCAAGGTGGATTGGCTGGCGGCATCCCCCGCCACCAGGGCTGTGAGTGCCCAGTACTCACGCAGGGTTGTGTCGTAGTCCACAAGCGATTTTTCTACCTCATCGCGGGTACGGCGACGCAGCCGCTCCAGCTGGAAAGATGGTGATTCCAGCAGCAGCGTGGGTATCTCGGGCAAACCAGGCATAGTTAAATCATAAATCGGTTGACCATAAACTACGACATCGGAAGCCCAGCGGCCTCCCATGCAGAGGTTCCACCCTCGACATTGATGCATGCGATGTCGTGGGCGTCCAGGTATTCGCAGACTCGGGCTGAACGGCCACCAGATAGGCAAATGACGTACACGTCACGGTTGGCGTCCACCTCACCAACACGTTGGGCGAATTCACTCATAGGGATGTTGATGGCGTGCTGCGCATGGCCTGCGGCGTATTCGTCGGGTTCGCGGACGTCGATAAGCTGTGCCTCGTCGGGGACTTCGGTGACCGTGACGGACTTCATGCAGTACTCCTTATGCTGTGGTGTCTTACTTGTGGCGTTCCACGGCCTCGGTGAGGATACGCTCGGCCTCGGCTTTGCCTGCCCAGCCGGAGCCGGTGACTTCCTTGTTGGGTTCCAGGTCCTTGTAGTGGACAAAGAAGTGCTCCACCTCGTCTTTGAGGAAGTCGGACACATCGTCAATGTCCTGCAGGTGGTTCCAGCGAACATCATCAACGACGCAGAGCAACTTGTCATCGCCGCCTGCCTCATCGGTCATTTTGAATACGCCCAGCGGACGTGCCTTCACAATCACGCCGGGGAACACCGGCTCGGGAAGGATTACCAACGCGTCCAGCGGGTCACCGTCTTCGCCGAGGGTGTGGTCAATGAAGCCGTAATCCAGGGGGTATCCCATCGGAGTGAAAAGGTAGCGGTCCAGGTAGACCTTGCCGGATTCGTGATCAACTTCGTACTTGTTGCGGGAACCCTTCGGGATCTCGATAGTAACTTCAATACTCATGACTATGGACAGTGGTCCCTTCTCCCAGCACTCACGGTAAAGGTGCGGGTTAAACTACTCAAATCTTTCCCAACATCCTACCCTGTCAATAACACAAGCCAGTACCATCACCGTCTAACCTAGTGACGTGACTGTTAAGAAGATTTGGTGGATTCTAGGCGCCTCCGCAGCTGCCATTGCGGTGGGCGGCGGCACAACCTTGGCGGTGATCAATGCAACCGGACCTGGGGATTTAGTACACGATCCGGCGATGGCAGCCGTTGAGCCGCAGCAGCTTGTTCAGCCGGTGGGTGCCTCCACTTCTGTAGACACGTCCACATCAGCGGTGGCGCCGTCGACGAATAACGAGTTGCGTACCACCCTGGAAACGCTCTCCCAGGACCCCCGGTTAGGGCAATTTGGTGGCCAAGTGACCGACGCCACCACCGGGTCCATTGTGTGGGAGAAACACCCCACCAAACCCATGACGCCCGCGTCCACCACCAAAATCCTCACGGCAGCGGCCGCACTTCTTGTGCTTGGTCCGGACGATCGCATTGACACTGCCGTTGTGGAGGGCGACGCTCCCGGGACTGTGGTCCTTCGCGGCGCAGGTGACGTGATGCTCACCACCGAAAAGCTTGATGACCTGGCGAAACAGATTAAACACAGTCACCCCGCGCCAATTAATACCGTGCTGGTGGATACTTCGCACTGGAGCGGCGAATCCTTCCTCTCCGACTGGGACCGAGCCGACATCGCAGGCGGATTCATCGCGCCCATGGAACCGGTCATGCTTTACGGTGCGCGTATCGGAGAGACCACCGGTGACGTGCCGCGCAGCGAAACCCCGGCGCTGGACGTGGCGAGGCAGTTGGCGACGCGCCTAGGCGCGGAGAAAAGCGGCCTGGGGCAGGCCCCCACCACCGAGGAAGCGCCGCTGGCCCTCGTCCACTCCGACACCCTGGAGGAACGTCTTCGGCAGTTGATGCAGCAAAGCGATAACGTGGCGGCGGAAGCCGTGGGGCGCGAGATTGCCTTGCATGAAGGAATGACAGGAACAAACAAGGACGCAGTAGCCGCCACTCTGCAGATTCTTAACAGCAATGGTTTCAGTACCAGCGGCGTGACCCTGGTGGACAATTCCGGCATGTCTACCAAGAACCTGATCCCCCCAGGGTTGCTCAACGACATCATGCACCGCGCGGTCACCGACCCGCAGCTTCGGCCGTTGTTGGAAACCCTTCCCGTGGCCGGTGCCAGTGGCACCCTGGAGGAACGCTACCGCGATCAAGCCGGTGCGGGGTGGGTACGTGGCAAGACCGGAACCCTCACTAAAACCACTGGTCTCGCGGGCACGGTGATGGGCGCTGACGGCCACATCTACAGCTATGGTTTCCTCTCCAACGATGCCGACGTGCAGGGGTCCCGCGCCGCGATGGACACTATGACCTCGGCAATTCGGGACTAAACCATGCCCAGCCACCTCGGCTCCCTGGAACTGCCGCACACCAGCCCACATTTCCTTGAGATCCGTCGGGCTGTGCGTAGGCACACCGATATGCGCGTGGTGGTGGGGCTATCCGGCGGCCCGGATTCCGTGGCGCTGCTGGCAGGAACACTTGCCGAAGGCCGCGAGGTGGAGGCCATCTGCATTGACCACGGCCTCCAAGATGCCAGCGCCGAGGTCGCCGCCACCGCCGCTGAGACGGCACGCGCACTCGGTGCTGCGGCTACGGTTCTGCGTATCGACGTCCCGTCTACCGGAAGTATGGAGGCAAACGCCAGGCACGCCCGCTACACCGCGTTAACATCGGCGGCCAATGGCCGGCCCATCTGGGTGGGGCACACCATGGACGACCAGGCGGAAACGTTGCTGCTCAGCGCCCTACGCGGACACGCCACGGGCATGCTGGAGCGCAGCACCTGGGAGGATGGCACGACAATTGTGCGGCCATTGCTAGGGGTGCGCCGCGCCAACACGGTCGGAGCGTGCTCGGAACTTGGGCTGGAAGTGTGGTCCGACCCCCACAACGATGACCAGTCTTTTCGCCGGGTGGCGCTACGGAATCGTCTTCTGCCGGAACTCGCTGACATTATTGGCGGGGATCCCGTTCCCGGGTTGGCGCAGGCGGCGGAAAGGGCGGCCTGGGAAGCGGACCTGGTTCGGGTGGGCGTCGAGAAGCAGGGCTTAGGGAAGGGGACTGTCGATCTGGAGGTGGCGCAGGTACCCCCGCACCCCGCGCTGCGTCGGGCCGTGCTGGCGGAGTTTATTCGAGCCAATGGTGGTCGGGAATCTGCCGCGACCATCGCGGCAGTAGAACAATTGATAGTGGCGTGGCGTGGTCAGGGACCCGTGGCCATTGGGAAGGCCCCGGGTGGGCGAAGGTTGGTTGTGGCGCGGAAAAATGGCATTCTTGCAGTGTCTGTACGTTGACTCTCTGACAAAGGATGCCCTCGCCGATGCACGACAAGAAGGATTACAACGTTCCCGCAGGACCCTACGGTGACGACATTGAAGCAGTGCTGGTGGATGCAAAACTCCTCCACACCCGCATTCAAGAAATGGCCGATCGACTTTCCGAAAAATACAAAGACGCAGGCGATGACCTGATCCTCGTCTGCGTGCTCAAAGGCGCGGTCTTTTTTATTACCGATTTTGCGCGAGCTATGTCCATACCCACGCAAATCGAATTCATGGCGGTCTCCTCCTACGGAAACTCCACGTCCTCTTCCGGTGTCGTGCGGATTCTGAAAGACCTGGACCGCGACATTGAAGACAAACACGTTGTTATTGTTGAAGACATCATCGACTCGGGGCTGACCCTGTCCTGGCTGGTGAAAAACCTGCGCAACCGCAAACCCAAGTCCCTCGACGTGGTGACGCTGCTCCGCAAGCCCGAGGCCGTGCGCGGAAAAGTCGATCTTTTTGACATTGGCTTCGACATCCCCAATGAATTTGTCATCGGCTACGGGTTAGACTACGCGGAACGCTACCGGGACCTCCCCTACGTCGGAACACTGCACCCCCGCGTGTACTCCACCGACAACGGTAACTAACAGCCAGCTCACGGCAACCTAAGAAGCGCACGCGGAAGAACCACGGTGGAATAAGTACACTGAAACAATCTGCTCTTTGACAAAGAAAGGTCAACGCCGCCACAGGCTAACCAATGGACAACAAGAAAATCCTCAGATTCGGCACCATCGCCGCCGTCGTTCTCATCGTGCTCTTCGGAATCACTGTGTTGATCGACGACACCCGCGGTTTCCGCAAGGTGGACACCTCGGTCGCCATGGCACAGCTCAATGACAACAACGTCAAAGAAGTGCAAATCGACGACCGCGAACAACGCCTCCGCCTCACCCTCAAAAACGGCATCAACGTGGATAAACGTGATGGTGTGACGGAAATTATCGCCGAATACCCAGCTCGCTCAGCGCCGGTCATCTTTGACAAGGTGCAGGCCAGCAACCCCGAGAAGTACACCACAAAGGTCAACCGCGAGAACTTCTTCACCTCCATGCTGGGCATGCTGCTGCCCATGCTCATCCTGTTCGGCCTGATCATGTTCTTCTTCAACCGCATGCAGGGCGGCGGCATGGGCATGTTCGGCTTTGGTGGATCTCGCGCCAAGGAACTCACCAAAGACATGCCCACCAACACGTTTGCCGACGTAGCCGGTGCGGACGAAGCCGTGGACGAACTTCACGAAATCAAAGACTTCCTGCAGGACCCCAGCCGCTACGAAGCACTCGGGGCGAAAATCCCGCGCGGCGTGCTGCTCTACGGCCCACCCGGAACCGGTAAAACCCTGCTGGCCAGGGCCGTGGCCGGTGAGGCAGGCGTACCTTTCTATTCCATCTCCGGCTCGGACTTTGTGGAAATGTTCGTCGGTGTGGGTGCCTCCCGCGTCCGTGACCTGTTCAAACAGGCCAAAGAAAACAGCCCCTGCATCATCTTCGTCGACGAGATTGATGCGGTTGGTCGCCAGCGCGGCTCCGGCATGGGCGGCGGACACGACGAACGCGAACAAACCCTCAACCAGCTGCTGGTGGAAATGGACGGCTTCGGAGACCGCCAAGGCGTGATCCTCATGGCCGCCACCAACCGGCCCGACATTCTGGACCCGGCCCTGCTGCGTCCGGGGCGTTTCGACCGGCAAATCCCGGTGACCAACCCGGATCTGAAAGGCCGCGAACAAATCCTTCAGGTGCATGCCAAGGGCAAGCCCTTCGCCGATGATGCAGACCTGAAATCCCTGGCCAAGCGCACCGCCGGCATGTCTGGAGCGGACCTGGAAAACGTGCTGAACGAAGCCGCGCTGCTCACCGCCCGTATTGGCGGAAATGTGATCACGGCTGATGCGTTGGAGGAAGCCACCGACCGTGTGGTGGGTGGCCCGCGCCGAAGCTCCAAGATCATTTCCGAGCACGAAAAGAAAGTCACCGCCTACCACGAGTCCGGCCACACCCTGGCTGCCTGGGCGATGAAAGACATCGAGCGCGTGTACAAGGTCACCATTTTGGCCCGTGGACGTACCGGCGGACATGCTATGACCGCCGCCGAAGACGATAAAGGCATGTACAACCGCGCCGAATTGTTTGCCAGGCTTGTGTTCTCCATGGGCGGCCGCGCCGCCGAAGAACTGGTGTTTGGCCAGCCCACCACAGGTGCTTCCAACGACATTGAGCAGGCCACCAAGATTGCCCGCGCCATGATCACCGAATACGGCATGTCCCCAGAGTTGGGCGTGGTCAAGTACGGCGAGGAACAAGGCGACCCGTTTGTGGGGCGTGGTGCGGGGAACCAGATGGATTACTCCCCGGCTGTTGCCGCAACCATCGATGAGCAAACGCGGTACCTGATGAACAAGGCACACGAAGAGGCATACAACATCCTCCGCGACAACCGCGACGTGCTGGACAAACTCGCCGAGAAACTACTGGAAAAGGAAACGTTACGACGCCCCGACCTGGAGGTTCTGTTCGAAGGCATGCCGCAGCGCGAACGTGTGGAAGTATTCCCCAACGAGGCAACCTACTTCCCTGCGCAAATCGGCCGCGAACCGGTGAAAACCCCCACGGAACTGGCCATTGAGCGTGGCGAAGAGCCGCCGAAGCGTTTTTCTCTGTTGGAGGCGTCCAAGGCTGCTCGCGCCCGTCGCGAAGCGGAACGCGCAGCTCAGGGGCTGATGCCCTTGCCGCCGGTGGATGCAGCGACGCGTCGAGATGGCACCAGCAATGGTCCAGGTAACTACAACAATGGCGCGGGTGGTCCTGGTTCTGGTGGTTCTCGGGGGCCCCAGCACACGGGTGGCCAGCCCACCTATGGTGGCACGCCGCCGCCAGCGGACTGGACTGTGCCCGGCTGGGACTCGCAATCGCCGCAATCTCCGCAGGACACACCACAGGGCGCACCCCAGGGAGCGCAACCATCGCAGCCTTCAGATGGTGGCAGGCATGCGCAACCAGAGCCGCAGCCGCGCGGCCAACATCCTGGGATGAACTCCTACGGTCCGGGTGTGCCCGATACGCACGGCGACCAGCCCACACAGAGTAGTCACGCTGCAAAAAACCCACCGAGCTCAGCTCCAACTGAGATCATTGGTTTCCGGCTGCCTGATAAAGAGCAGCCGGAATACCCGGAACGCCCCGAGCACGGCAGCGGCGATTTTTCACGGGACCAGAAGGACGATCATGCCTAGCGGTGTGTTTGATCGTGAGCGCGCCGAGGCTGCCGTGCGCGAGTTGCTCATCGCGGTAGGGGAGGACCCAGACCGTGAGGGCTTGCTGGAAACCCCGGCAAGGGTGGCTCGCGCGTATGCGGAAATGTTCGCTGGCCTGCACACCGAACCGACGGACGTGTTGAATAAGACGTTTTCGGAGGATCACCAGGAGCTGGTGCTGGTCCGGGACATTCCTATCTATTCCACCTGCGAGCACCATCTTGTGCCGTTCTTCGGCGTCGCCCACATCGGCTATATTCCGGGCGAGTCCGGCCAGGTGACCGGATTGTCCAAGTTGGCGCGCCTGGTGGATTTGTTTGCTAAGCGTCCGCAAGTGCAGGAGCGTCTGACCAGCCAGGTTGCAGACGCCCTGGTGGACAAGCTGGGCGCACAGGCCGTGATTGTGGTGATCGAGTGTGAGCATCTGTGCATGGCTATGCGGGGAATCCGCAAGCCGGGTGCCATGACCACAACCTCGGCTGTTCGTGGTGGTTTTAAGAGAAATGCGTCCTCACGTGCTGAGGCGCTGGCGTTGATTCGAGGTCACTAATGGCACGCTGCATGGTCATGGGAATTGTCAATGTTACGGAGGATTCGTTTTCCGACGGAGGCCGCTACCTCGACCAGGACGTGGCCGTCGATCACGCTCGTGAGCTCCTGACTCAAGGGGCGGACATTATTGATGTCGGCGGGGAGTCCACCCGCCCAGGTGCGCAGCGTATCGACGCCGCAACGGAACAGCGCCGCGTCATTCCCGTAGTGCGAGAACTCGCGCAATCGGGAGTGCGGGTCAGCGTGGACACAATGCGGGCCAAGGTGGCTGCTGCCGCTGTGGAAGCGGGCGCGGAGATCATCAACGATGTGTCTGGTGGCCTTGCCGACCCAGACATGCTGTCCGTGATGGCCGACAGTGGCCAGCGCGTATGCCTCATGCATTGGAAGGCCGAAGAGTATGGTGACGCTGCAGGTCAAGCGCATATTCAGGGAGATGTTGTCGATGAGGTGCATGCGCAGTTGCGTCGCCTTGTCGAGCGCGCCGTGACGGCGGGCATCGCTCCCGAGCGGATTATCCTTGATCCGGGCCTGGGGTTCGCCAAAACCCCCGAAGATAATTGGGCTCTGCTCCACGCACTTCCCTCGTTTGTTGGCACGGGTTTTCCGATCCTGGTGGGGGCGAGCCGCAAGCGTTTCCTGCAGGCGGTACGCACCGACCGTGGGATGTTGGATATGGCGTTGCCAGGTACTGCCGAACATTCCGCCGATCCCGCGACGTTTGCCATAACCGCCCTGGCTGCCATGCAGGGTGCGTGGGCGGTGCGTGTGCACGATGTTGCAGGCAACCGCGATGCCGTGGATGTTGCCCAGGCCTGGCGCGAAGGTGGCATTGCGGGAGGGCAGGCACCTCATGGCTGATCGTATTGAGCTGCGCGGATTGGAATGCTTCGGGTACCACGGTGTGTTTGAGGAAGAAAAACGCACCGGGCAGACTTTTCTCGTTGACCTTATATGTTGGTTGGATTGTGCAGAAGCGGCGCGCACAGATGACTTAAATTTGACTATTAATTATGCGGACCTTGCTCATATGGCACACACTATAGTCTCAGGACCTTCGTGTGATCTTATTGAAACCGTCGCCGCGAACATCGCCGACTCCGCCATGGCGGAGTATCCCCAACTCCATGCTGTCGAAGTTACCCTGCATAAACCCCAGGCCCCGATTCCCCTGAGCTTTGCCGACGTCGCTGTTGTGGCGCGCCGATCCCGCAAAAAAGTAGCGAGTGCACCGCGGGTGGTGGGGCGATGAGAGCTGTGCTGTCCATTGGATCCAACATGAATGACCGACGCGCCCTCTTGCAGGGCGCGTACGACCATTTCCGCCCCGAGCTTGTCGCGGCATCACATATCTACGCCACCCCACCGTGGGGCGTGACGGACCAGGAAGACTTTCTCAACGCAATTTTGATCGTTGAGACGTCATTGTCGCCGATGGAATTATTGCGCGCGGGGCAGGCTCTGGAGCGTGCAGCACATCGGGTACATACCCGCAAATGGGGGGCACGGACACTTGATGTTGATCTAATTTGTTGCGCCGACGGTGCTGGGCACTCTATCGAGTCCAGCGATCCGACGTTAACATTGCCGCACCCGTGGGCAGCAGAGCGTGTGTTTGTGCTGGTACCGTGGCTGGACGCCGATTCGCAAGCCACACTCAATGGTGTACATGTCACCGAACTGCTAGCTGCGCTCGATCCGGCGGACGTTGAGGCCGTGCGAGTGGTCGGCAGTTTCGCGGAAAGGGGGCTTGAGTGAAGCGGACGTCGATACGTGCGTTGGTGGCTACCGGCCTGTTTGTCGGGGCGGCATCAGGCATTCTGACCTGGGGTTTTTATGGCTATATGCCGCCTGTGGGGGTGAGCGTATCGGTCACGTTGTGGCTCATGTCGGTGGTGTGTGCAGTGATGGCGTGGCGCATGCGAAGTGGCATGGAAAAGGGCGGTATCGGCATGGATCGATCGCAAATCAATCCCGTGACCGCCGCGCAGTGGCTTGTTGTGGGCAAAGCGTCAGCCTGGACCGGAGCAATCGTGTCCGGCGTTTATGCAGGTATAGCCAGTTTTGTGGTGCCGCGATCCGGGGAGCTTGTGGCGGCTTCAGATGATCTTCCCGGTGTGTTGGCATCGTTGTCCGGTGCGGTTGCATTGTGTGTCGCTGGCGTGGTTCTGGAGCGGCACTGTGTCGCCCCGCCGCCGCCGGATGGCGAAACTGCGTGAAAGCTTAGGTACATTGGAACGCATGAGCGCCGAAAACAAAGTACAACAAGACCGCAGCAATATCCTTCAAATCGTGCTAGTGGCCCTTGCCGTCTTTGCCAGCGTGGCTATGCTGTTCACCGATAGCACCGCTGTGATGAAAGTGGCTGTGTTAGCGGCACTATGGGCTGCGTTTTTCGGCTTGCTTTTGGTCTCTCGTTACCGCAGGCAGTATGAGAAGCAGAAGACGCTTCTGGAGGAACAGTACGACCGCCACGAGGCCGAATTGGAGCTGGAAAAGGCCGCCCACCGTGAGCAGGAGCTGCGTTTGGAGCAGACTCTGCGCAAGACGCTGATGAAGGAAGAAGACAACCGTCTCGATGATATTCGTGATCAATTAACAGTCGTGCGTGAGCAGCTAGAAGAACTCAACGGCAGGTCCTTCGACTACGAGCCCACAGCGCTGCGCGCCTCCGCTATGCGGATGGATGACATGGCTGAGCTTTCTGGCCCCGTTCACGGCCCCAGTGAGGCGACTGAGGATGATGTTAGTGGCCTAAGCTCCTACGGTGACAGCTCCTACAGCGATACGTCTTACGGCGACACATCCTATGGCGACAGCTACAGCACCAGCACCTACGACACGGGCTACGGTAACGACAGCTATTCGGGTGACGATTCCGTCACAGAAGTCGAGTACACCGAAGCTGAGTACACGTCCACTCAGTACGCCACTAACGCTTTCTCCTCCAGCTACGCTGCCAGCAACTACTCGATGCAAGGTTCAGGTGGTACGGCAAGTTCGGTGCGCAGCTACGCTACCACCAAGGACAGCTACGACGACTACGACGACAGCAGTGACTTCTCCTACGACAGTGACTTCAGCTCCGAGGACTACCTGGCCGAACCCAGCCCCGCTCCGGAACCCTCGAAACGCTTCGACACCACGGCTTTCGCCGCTGTGCAGTGGAAACCCGCCAACACCGAACCCAAGGTGGAACCCACACCCGCGCCCATGAACGATTCCCGCCGGGGTCGTCGTCGCCGCGACGAAAACAGCGAAGCACCGTCCGTCGCTGACCTGCTTAAGAACTTCAACAGGAACAGCTAATTGCCGCCACGCATGGATGTGGCCATCGTCGGCGCGGGTCGTGTGGGCACCGCCCTGGCGACACGCCTCAGCGCCGCAGGCCACAACATTGTGCACCGCATCACGCGTGACAGCCCATCACTGCTTGTCGACGCCCCGACCTGCCAACTCATCGTCCTCAGCGTTCCTGACCCGCAGCTTAGCGACGTCGTGACGGCACTCGCGCCGCACGTGAAACGTGGGCATATTGTCCTGCACACCTCGGGAGCGCACGGCTTAGACATCCTGGATCCCATTGAAACAACCGGTGCGATAGTCCTGGCCATGCACCCCATCATGACCTTCGTTGGTGGGCCTGAAGACGCGAGCAACCTGGAAGGATGCTACTGGGGAGTCACCACCACCGATGAGCTCAGCGACACCATTGCGGAACTGCTCGTCGCCGAACTCGGTGGACAAATGATCCGGGTGTCCAACAACAAACGTGTTGCTTACCACGCCGCCCTCGCTTATGCCAGTAATTACACTGCCACTGTGCTTTCCGACGCTCGCGCCCAGCTCGCTGATGCTTTACAGAGCGGCGAGGATGCGGCGGCGCGGGTGCTCAGGCCGCTTGTCGAGGCGTCGATACGCAACGTGCTGGAAGCCGGGCCAGATGCCATCACCGGGCCCGCAGCCCGCGACGATGTAGCCATGGTGCAGCGACACATGGGGGCAATTGACGATGCTGGACGCAGACAAGCGTATCGTGAACTAGCGCGCCGAACAGCCGAACTCACCGGCGCACACGACGTAGAACTGTGGGCCCACACCGGAGAACAACATTGACCCCAACTTTTAAATCAGGGCAGGCGACCCTGGTACAAACCATAGACAACCTTCAGGAAATCACAGGTGCTTTCAGGAAAGCAGGGCGACCTGTTGTGCTCGTGCCCACGATGGGAGCGCTCCACGCGGGGCATCTTCAACTCGTGCGTGTGGCCAAACGCATCCCCGGTGCGCTCGTGGTTGTTTCCATCTTTGTCAACCCCCTGCAGTTCGCAGAAGGGGAGGATCTTGACGCTTACCCACGCACGCTGGATGCCGATGTGGAGTTGCTGCGTGGTGAAGGTGCCGATGTTGTGTTCGCGCCCTCTGCCAGGGAGATGTATCCCAACGAGTTCCGTACCACCGTTCAGGCCGGCGCGTTAGGAACTGTTCTTGAAGGCGCGTTCCGGCCCACGCACTTTGCGGGCGTGCTGACGGTGGTGAACAAGTTGTTCAACATTGTGGGGCCAACCGACGCTATCTTCGGCGAGAAGGACTATCAACAGCTCATTCTTATCCAGCAGATGGTGACAGACCTGAATATGGGCATTCGCATTCATGGGGTGCCCATTGTGCGTGAAGCCTCCGGCTTGGCAATGTCCTCCCGCAACAGGTACCTGAGCGAGGAGGAACATGAGGTGGCGCTGGGCCTCTCTGCTGCGCTGACTGCGGGTGCCCATGCCTCCGAAAGTGGTGCCGATGCTGTGCTCGCAGCAGCCCTTAGCGTCCTCGCCGCTGTTGATGGCTTAGACGTGGACTATCTTGAACTCCGCCGCGCCTCCGACCTGGGCGAGATTGGCGAGGACAAGGCTGCGGGGGATGCCAGGCTGCTGATTGCCGCGCGCGTGGGGACCACGCGGCTCATTGATAACGCGGGAATCCTGCTCGGGGAAGTTCAGCGCGAGACGTAAGGTTTCTACGCAAGCATGCCCAGCACTTCCGCATCGGTTGGCGGTTGCGCGCCGACGCGGGAGCAGGTGATGGCGGCGGCCGTGGCGGCGTAGGTGAGGATATCGCGCCATTCGTCGGCTGTGAGGGAGTCGATGAGGGCGCGGGGGTTTCCGTTGCCGCGTAGGTCGAATTGTGTGAGCAGGGCTCCCATGATGGTGTCACCCGCGCCGATGGTGTCCTGGACGGGGACGGAGACCGCGGGGACGTCGATACGCAGGTCGCGTGTTTCGAGGGTGATACCGTTGGCGCCACGGGTGATGACGCGTGCGGGAACATCGGTGTCGCCGAGGAAGTCCACCTCCTCTTCGGAAAGTTTCAGCAGCGTGACGCTAGGCAGGAGCGAATGCAGGAAGTCGCGGTGAGCATCAGTGGCGTAGAAGTCTCGGATATTGGGGTCAAGCGCGATAAACGTTCCGCGCGCCGCAAGGCTATGCAGCAGGGTGGCGTACCGGGACGCGCCGGGTTCAAGAGCGAGTGAGCAAGTGCCAAAGCAAGCGATGTGGGTGTCTAGGTCGTGAGGTGGTTCGACGAAGCGGTCGGCGGTGCCGTCAACGTAGAAGGTGTAGCTGGCACTTCCGTCCGTGCCAATGGAGGTGAGGGCGAGCGTGGTGGGTTCGGGGCCACGCTGGACGTGTTCGGTGTCGATATTTTCGCTGTTTAGCCGGTTGTACAGCGCTGTTCCGAAGGCGTCGTGGGAGAGGCGCGAAAGGAATCGGGTGGGAGCGCCGAGTCGGGCGGTGGCTATGGCGACATTAAAGGGGCCACCCCCAAGAGCGGGGTGTAGTGGTATTGCGTGTGGTTCGCCGGTAGTGGTGGGGGAAGGCACGAGGTCGACAAGCCCTTCGCCGCAAATGGTAATCATATTCATTTTCCTTTTCGGGTGAAACGGAGGTGTAACTTTGTTGACGTTCCGACAAATAGTAGGAAATAATAGGCATATATTTATTACATAAAGCTTTTTCTGTGGCTGATCGGTGCCTCAGATGTGAAGCTTTGCTCTATGGACAAGTCTAGGTGGTACTCGTGCAAATGACGCGCTTCGCAGACCTTGGTCTGCGCGTTGTGATGCGACTCGGCGCTCCCAGCGCTGACCAGGAAGGGCGACGCAATACCGTAAATAACCTTGCGGAAGATATCAGTGCGTCGAGTGCGCATGTGGCCAAAGTTGTGGCCAAGTTGGTGAATATTGGTGTGGCAAACAGCGTCCGTGGGCGCAAGGGCGGCATCGTTCTTGCGGATGACGCGCCCTCAATGAAGGTGGGGGAGGTGCTGCGTAAGCTGGAGGTTAGCAGTGAGGTGATCAACTGTGTTGAGCCCACTGAATGCCCGTACTACTCCAACAATTGCCTGCTTCGCACGCGTTTGGCCCGCGCTCGGGAGGCGTTTTTTGCTGCCCTAGATGACCTCACGATTGCCGATTTGCTGGAGCACACAGCTCGTGAGCATAAGCGCTCAGGGGCTGTGGGGTTAGGGATCCCGCAAATGATTGACCCTAGCGATCGCACGGAAGCATTTGCCTAAGTCAAACTTTCGGTTGATTTAGGGCGTAATGCCGGACGCTGCGATGTGAATTTAATATAGCTACCTGCCCCCCTACATGTGAAGTAAGGAGCTTTATCGCCATGTCTCACGACATCCATGACCATCACACGCCAACTCCCACCACTGACCGTTCCGGGCTTTCCGACGCCCATGCCGAGGTGATCCGCGCCACCCTTCCGCTTGTTGGCTCCCGGATCAACGACATCACGCCGGTGTTCTACAAGAAGATGTTCACCGCTCATCCAGAGCTTATTGCCGATCTGTTCAATCGTGGCAATCAACAACATGGCGATCAGGCCAAAGCGCTGGCCGCGTCTATCGCGGTGTTTGCTTCTGTGTTGGTTGACCCGGATAAACCGCACCCAGATGAGATGTTGGCCCGCATTGGGCACAAGCATGTGTCTCTGGGGATTACAAAAGACCAGTACCAGATTGTTCATGATCATCTGTTTGCCGCCATTGCCGAGGTGCTGGGAAGCGTTGTCACGCCTGAAGTGGCGGAAGCATGGGATGCTGTCTATTGGATGATGGCCGATACGCTCGTCCGTTTTGAAAAAGAGCTCTACACAGCATCAGGTGTGGCTGCGGGGGATGTGTTCCGTGATGTGACGGTGGCTGACAAGAAACCGCTTTCGGATACGGTGACTGAATTCACGCTCGTGGGTGAAGGGTTGGTGCCCCCACGTCCAGGGCAATACACGTCTCTTGGTGTTGTTCTTCCTGATGGTGCCCGCCAATTGCGCCAATACTCCCTGCTGGATGGTGCCTATGAGCAAACAACCTCATGCTATCGGGTGGCGGTGGAGCGCTCGGGCGAAGTCTCGGAGTTTTTGCACAATCATGTTGCTGTGGGAGATACGATTCAGGCAACACTCGCGGCTGGTGATTTGATTCTCACTGATGGCGATAATCCTGTGGTGTTACTCTCCCAGGGCATTGGTTCGACACCCATGGTGGGTATGTTGTCGTATCTGGCGGCGCAACGTTCTCAGCGGCAGGTCATTGTGGTGCACGCGGATGCCTCAGAGGCTGAGTGCGCGCAGAAATCCGAGATGGAGCGCTTGGTGGAGCAGCTTCCGAATGCTCGCCTCGAGCTTTATTTCCGTGACCAGGGCGAGCGTGTCGACGCCCCGGCCATCATTCCCGCTGGTGCCTCTGTGTATCTGTGTGGCGGGGTGCGGTTCCTGCAGTCAGTTCGCGATCAGATTGATGCCATTCCCGCCGACCAGGCACCGGCCGATGTGCACTTTGAATTGTTTAGCCCCAACGATTGGCTGATCAACTAGGGTCCTTTCTGGGGCGGCCGCGTTTGGGCAGGTCACCCGCGTCCTTGGGTAGCCTGCCCGCAGTGCGGAGGTTATCGCGCAGCATCACCTCGATTTGGGCATTGACGCTGCGCATGTTGTCCCCAGCCCACCGGGCGATCGCGTCGTAGATCGCCGGGTCGAGGCGGAGGGGCACATTTTTTCTGGGCATTGTGGTTTAAGTGTAGAGGCTGCCGGTGTTCACTACGGGTTGGGTAGAGGAATCAGAGCAGAGAACCACAAGGAGGTTGGACACCATGGATGCACGACGCTCGGAATCGAGGTCCACGATGTCGCGTTCGTCCAGCTTGTCCAGAGCGCTTTCTACCATGGTGACGGCACCTTCCACGATGGTTTCGCGGGCGTCGACAATCGCGGTTGCCTGCTGACGCTGCAGCATGGCCTGTGCGATTTCGGGGGCGTAGGAGAGCGCGGAGATGCGGGTCTCAACAATTTCCAGACCTGCGACGGCGACCCGGGCGGCCACTTCATCAGCGAGTTCCTGGGATACCAGGTCTGTGGAACCGCTCAGGCTGGGAATGGTGTCAATGTCGGTGGAGTCGTAGGGGTGGGTGGTGGCCACGTGCCGCAGCGCGGATTCGGACTGGGAGTGGATGAACTCCTCCATGTCTTCCACGGCGAAGGTGGCTTTGGCGGTGTCGGCGACCTGCCACACCACAATCGCGCCGATGACCACGGGGTTGCCGTTGAGGTCGTTGACTTTGATCTCGTTGGTTTCAAAGTTGCGCACACGCACGCTGACCTTTTTCGCGTTGGTCAGTGGCGGCACTAGCGACAATCCAGTGCGACGGTTAGTGCCCAGGTAGCGGCCGAACAACTGGATTACTTGGGTGTGGCCGGGGCTGTTGACCTTGATCATTCCGGCGACCAGTGTGCCCATCACGACCCCCAAGATGCCAAGGCCAATGAGTGTCAAGCCTAACTGTTTCGCGTCTTCTTGGGCGGCTTTGGCAATCACGGCAACCACGGACCCCACTATCAGCGCGAGGGAAACGAGGATTGCCGCAATGGCTGCGCCTGGGCCCATCGTCCAGGCTGGTGTCTCCATCACATCGACGTTTGTTCCCGAGTGACCGACGGGGGTGTCGGAGACAACGATGGTCTCCTCCTGAACCGGGTCAGTGGACGGGGTATCGGCGGACATGGTGTCACTCCTTACAAGGTGCTTACGAAAAAACTGATATCAGTTTATCACAAAAATAGATATCAGATTTTGGCTCATGCCTTCCATGACTCCCGTAGCTGTGTCTTTCGCAGTGATGGACTAATCTGTAAACCTGTGACTGACGCGAAGAACCCCCACAACCGCAACGATGATGTCCCAGAGCAACTGCGCATTCGTCGTGAAAAACGCGCCCGCCTGCTGGAAGACGGCATTGATGCCTACCCAGTTGTTGTGGATCGCACCACCTCCATCACAGACCTGCGCAACAGTTATGTGGTGCTGCGGGAAGACGAGGGCGTCGATAAGCACGAAGACAAGCGCGAGGGCGTGCGTTATCTTGCTGTGGGGGAGGAAACCCAGGATGAGGTGGCTGTTGCGGGGCGCGTGATCTTTGTCCGCAATACCGGCAAGCTGTGCTTTGCCACCCTTCAGGAGGGCAATGGCACCAAGCTGCAGGCCATGCTGTCGCTGGCGGAAGTCGGTGAGGAAAGCCTGGCCAACTGGAAAGCCACCGTTGACCTCGGCGATATCGTGTCTGTGCGCGGGCGCGTCATTTCCTCCAAACGCGGTGAGCTATCCGTGCTGGCAAGCACCTGGCACATGGCGTCCAAGGCCCTGCGCCCCCTTCCTGTGGCTCACAAAGACATGAGCGAAGACACCCGCGTGCGGCAGCGCTACACCGACCTGATCATGCGCGATGCCGCCCGCACTAACGCGCTCACCCGCATCAAGGTGATGCGTGCGTTGCGCAACTACCTGGAGGGCGAGGGCTTCCTAGAGGTGGAAACCCCTATGCTGCAGACCCTGCACGGTGGTGCGGCGGCTAGGCCGTTTGTCACCCATTCCAATGCCCTGGATATCGATCTCTACCTGCGCATCGCCCCCGAGCTATACCTCAAGAGGTGCGTGGTTGGTGGCATGGAACGCGTCTTTGAGGTCAACCGCAACTTCCGCAACGAGGGCGTGGATTCCTCCCACAGCCCCGAGTTCGCAATGCTGGAAACCTACCAAGCCTGGGGCACCTACGACGACGGCGCCGAAATGATCAAGGGCCTCATCCAAAGTGTCGCCCGTGAGGTGTTCGGTTCCACCACCGTCACCCTCGCGGACGGCACCGAATACGACCTCGGTGGCGAGTGGGCCACCATGGAAATGTATCCATCCCTCAACGAGGCACTACAGCGCAAACACCCCGGTCAGCCCGAGGTCACCGTGGATTCCACCGTCGAAGAACTCAAGGCGCTTGCCGACGTCGTGGGGGTCAAGGTTCCCGAGAACGGCGGCTGGGGTCACGGCAAACTCGTCGAAGAAATCTGGGAAGAACTCTGCGTCGACCAGCTCTACGGCCCGGTCTTTGTGCGGAACTTCCCCGTAGAAACCTCCCCGCTGACCCGCCAGCACCGAACCGAACGCGGCGTGACGGAAAAGTGGGACCTGTATATTCGCGGCTTTGAGCTGGCCACCGGCTACTCCGAACTCGTGGACCCGGTGATCCAGCGGGAACGCTTCGAAGACCAAGCCCGGCTCGCCGCCGGGGGCGACGACGAAGCCATGGTCCTGGACGAGGACTTCCTCGCCGCCATGGAACAGGGCATGCCCCCCACAGCGGGCACCGGCATGGGTATCGACCGCCTGCTCATGGCCCTGACCGGACTGGGAATCCGCGAAACCGTGCTGTTCCCGATTGTGAAGCCGGAGGGTTAAAGCTGGGGGCTAGGGTCTGGGTTGGGCCTGCTTATTGCGGGCTGCCCAGTACAGCGATCTGGCCACAACGCAGCTAGTGAATAGCAGCGTCACGGCGATAAGGATCCAGCCGAGCAGTGCCCCATCCGGTGTAAACCAGGCCGTATCAATGAGTGACGTAAAACCAAACATCCATGGCATGCCCTTGTAGATGGCCAGGGAGAATCCCCCGCCAGCCAGGAGCGTCGCTATGCACAGGCACATGAGGAATGTGCAGGCGGCAACAACGAAACGTGACATGTCGTGTCCTATTCGGGTTGGGGATCAATGCCGGGAACGCGTGTGACGTCGGTTTTCCCGGTGCGTAGGTACTGGTCAATTGCGTTATTGAGGGCGGTGTTTCCGCTCAAACCCTGAACGTGCCCTGGACCGTCAACGGTCAGCACATGAGACTGCATGGCTGTGGACATCTTCTCGAAATTCCAGTACGGCGTTTGCGAATCCCGAGTGGCCTGGATCTGCAGTGGCTTCGTTGCCAGGTGTGCCCCGGAAATCTGACGAGCGGGTCGCTGTGGCTCGATACCGTTGCAACCAATCCCACTGGCGATGAGATGAGGCAGAGCGTGCACATCGCCTGTGACGGCTTGTGCCCACAGTGCAGCTGCCGCATGATCTGCTTGGATCGGCCACTTTCTGTCACCACAAAACACCATGAGCGTCACAGCCATATCTGGCCTAGAAGCATCTTCTTCTTGTGATGGCATGGTGACCGGCTCGGGACTCGCGAGTGCTGCAGCAAGCTCCGGCCATTTCTGCGGAGTGCCGACGTATGAGGCAGCCAATTGCAGAGAGGGCGAGTTCTGTTGGTTGGCACCCGGGTGGGTGAGCTGACTGACCAGCCCCTGCGTGTGGACGCTCGCGGTTCCCGTAGCGTTCATTGCCTTTACACCGAGCTGGCCGGTTGAGCCTAGTGCCTCAGGAACATCGCCGGGTTGTGCTGGTGGCGGTGGCACCGTGGGGTTTGTGCCGCTTTCAGCTACAACGCGGGCTGACCAGGTATTATACACCGCGCGCGGGGTGGTTCCCATGTGGTACACGTCGTCGTGCTTGGCTGCCCAGGCGAAAAAGTCATTGAAAGCATCGTTACGCCCTTGAATCTGATCTGAGAAATCCGAATCAGGGGCATGGCCAGCGTCAAGCACCACCTTGTCCGTGTGCTGCGGGTACGCAGTGGCGTAGACAGAGGAGAGAAGTGTGCCGTAAGACATGCCGTAGAGTGAGATTTTGTCCTCACCCAGCGCCTGACGGACCTGGTTCCAGTCCTCCGCAGTGTTCTCCGTGTTGACGGTTTGCGCGTAGCCGGGGTTTGATGCATCACACTGGGCCTGGACGTTGTAGCCAATATTGGTCACGTCTTGCTGGAACAATTCAGTGGACACGTTGCAGTCCAG
>ERZ772827.179-NODE-179-length-36287-cov-4.052716_pt1 | contig 36287 bp, 30 predicted proteins | sample MGYA00580850_ERZ772827 | MGnify/ENA primary metagenome ERZ772827 (study PRJEB29015, sample SAMEA2737950) | human oral metagenome | biome: human oral; feature: human-associated habitat; material: dental | place: China | collected 2145 ... | reverse complement strand
GGGCCATCACCTAAGATAGCGATATAATGCTGGTGCCCCTCTTGTATTAGGTGATGATGAGCTACTAAAAGCAGATCATAAGCCTTACTTTTAGTGAGCCGCCCTGCTCCGATAAAACAAGGGTGGGGGAGGACTGTATTAAACTCATTAGATTTCTTCTGAATGTCCTTAGTATTGACAGGATTATTCACTACAAAGCTGCTTTTGAACTCCGTATTATAGTATTTCTTTATGTTGTTTTTTGCAAAATCAGAAACCATAATACAGGTATCAAACTTCTTCATCAGGGCTATGATATGTAGAGTTATATTTTCATTTGCATGGGTGTTTTTTAAATCATTATGAAGCCAAGATATTTTTTTAGAATCTTTTACAGGACTGTTTGCAACCCATTGAAAAGTAGGAATATCAAAAGCTATTTCAATATTGGGTTTTCTGTGTAGTTTTCTGTAAAGCAGATTAGGAAACTTTTGATAAAATGCCAATTTAATCCTTCTGATAACAAGCTGTAATTTCTGAATGTATTTATTTTTGGAAAGAAATTCTTTTCCATTTCCTATAAAATAGGTGCGGATATCTTTTGGGATTTCATTAATTAATTCTCCTTGATAAAGGCTCGTTATAAGTGATATTTCAAACTCCTCTCTCGGTAAATTGGCTAAATACTCCAAAAGGACTTTTTGAATTCCGCCGATTTCCATTGACCGAATATGAAAAACTAAATGTATTTTTCTATTCATTGCTAAAATTTATTGTTAATCAACCTTGCAACCTTGTTTTCTATACTGTTCTTTAAACTGCTCTACCCAGTCTTTAAACGCCTCAATATTCATTTTATCCTTTATAAAATGGATGAAATAATCCATTGAAAAATCATTAGGGAAATTCTCCATAGCATCAAAATTACCATTGTACCAGGCTTCATTGATGATATGATTAAAAATATTTACATCAAAATCTGAGGAGTACTTATGATAGGAATTTGTGGCAGAAGACTGAAAGGTCGTCAGCATTGCTTCATTCTTTAATTGTGCTGTAAAGTTCGGATTTTCTTTTCCAAATCTATTGTAATAGACTGCTGCATTACGGAGCTGTTGCTTTTCATCTACTTTCCCCTTGGCATCTTTCCAGATATAGAGCCAGTATTCCTTTTTCCAAAGCCCCATTAAAATAGAATTCAGCGTCCAGTATCTCAGTTTGGTTTGGTTATCTACCTTTCCCAATTTGTATAAAATACTGAAAAATTTAAGCCTGTTATAAAAGAACCAATCCATTATTAAAGGATGAGAGAGGAATAAATCTTTGGGCTTAATAGCATTGATGGCGTGGTTAATCTCTTTCACTTCCTGCCATTGCTCGTCTTTACTACTCCCAAGCCAGCCTAATTTCAGTAGATTGATGTTATACTCCTGCACCTCTTTTTGGAGCTCATCGGTATTAATTTCTCTGCTAAACCATACATCATCTTCCGTCATTATAAAGTAGTCGGAGGCATTTTTTGCAGCATTATACCAAAGCTGGGTAGGGATTTGGAAGCCATTAATCTCTTTTCTATTTTCTAAATTTTCCTTTATTGCCTGTACTTTCTTTGAGTGATTTTCAGATTTAAAAATCTTAACGCTTGGATATTTCTCTTGGATTTTATCCAAGTATTTTTGTGGAGTACCATCATCCAAAATACTCACGCGATAATCTCCAGATACAAACGAATGAATACTGTTTAAGCATCTGTCGAGATAAAAAGGTCGGTTAAAAGACTTGATGAGGATGTCCATTATAGCAGTTTTCTCAGTTTCCTTAATATTCTTTTTGCGAGGGTATTTTCTTTCTTAATAATAAATAGGGGCAGGTTCTCTATTTCTGAAACTTTTTTACCATAGAGTGTAGAAATATTTCTCCTTTTGAGTGCGTTTTTTAGTAGTGCATTCCAGCTTTTGTCCCTTGTTTTTGCTTTTTCTTTATTCTGAGACAGACCCTCCCCGTGCACTCTGTAGAGGAGAAGCGGCTCAGCGATAAAAAAGAAATCACCCTTCTCATAAAGTTTTAAATACAAGTCCTGGTCTTCCGCAATTTTATACTCTGATACCATACCTTCGGTTAAGAGGTAGATGTCCTTCCTAAAAGTAAAGAAATGCGAAACCTCAAAGTGTATATTAAAGAATAAAGGGTTGTTATTTTTTATTTTCCTTGTGTGGGGGAATAGTTTTCTGTTGTTTAATTTCTCATCACAGGTGTAGAAGTAGGAATAAGTCGCTACAATCTTATTCTTCTCATAAGCATTCATCACCTTTGATAGTGCTCCATTGAGCAGTGCATCATCTGGGTCTAAAAACCCGCACACATCACCTTTTGCCAGCTCTATGAGCTTCTTTTTGGTATAGCCTACGCCTTTGTTTTCTTCGTTTTTGAAGGTAATAAATCTATCATCTCCTCTCACCAGTTCCTTTACTTTTTCAAAGGAATCATCGGTGGAGCAATCATCCAGAATTACAACTTCAAAGTTTGGATAATCTTGCGAGATGATGCTCTTATAACAATCCTTGAAATACTCAAAGTTATTATAATGTGCTACAAGAATAGAAAATTTTAACATTCCTCAATTATAAGGTGCAAAAATACACAAATATTATTACCTCGCACCGTAGCAGGTGAGCCTACTAGTATGGAGAGTTTTTACATCGTAGCTGGTGAGGCATTTTTATATGAAAGGCTGTCCGAGTACAAAAATATTTCAGCCTCTTTTCCTTAGTTTAAGTAAGTATCAGCTGTACTATAGCATATCCTCCAAAAATCAGTCGCCAATAGATTTTATCCGTTGACGACTATTTATTACCTATTGTTTAAACCCTAAAACCTATCGCTTCCTGCTAATTTGCTACATCACTAATAAATTTTATTCTTAGCATTCGGACTTCTTCATCGCTGAGGTCATCGCCGAATTCATCCAAGAGTACTTTCATAGAATCACTTTCGCTTTCGTGCATAAATTCCATAAACTCCTCTACTATATCTTCATCTATATTTGCACTGATGTAGTAGTCTATATTGAGCTTTGTGCCTTGGTATACGATACCTTCCATCTCTTTGAGAAGCTCATCCATTGTAAGGTTTTTTGCTTTGGCAATGTCTTCAAAGTCTAATTTTTTGTCTGTACTTTGGATGATGAATACCTTATGGCTGGATTTATTAGCCACTTGTTTAATCACCATATCCTGCATCCGCTCAATATTATTTGCCTCTACATATTTCGCAATAAATTCAGCGAATTCCTTACCGTATTTCCGTGCTTTCCCTTCGCCTACACCATATATTTTTGCAATTTCTTCTACGGTTATGGGATATTGAACCGTCATATCTTCAAGGCTTGGATCCATAAATACCGTGTATGGAGGAATGCCGAGTTTCTTGGCGATTTTCTTTCTTAATTCTTTCAGTTGGCTAAAAAGCACTTCATCTAAACCTCCACCCGATTGTACAGAAACACTATCCGATTCAGATTTCGCTTGCGAGAGATCAAAGGTACGATCTTCTGCGATGTAGAAAGGAGTATTGAGCTCTTTATTTAGGACAGCTCTACCTTTGTCAGTAAGGCTTAGTACTCCATAGGTTTCGATATCCTTTTGCAAGAATCCCTGTACTGTAGCTTGTCGTATAATGGTTTTCCAATAGTTTTCAGTTTCGTGTTTCCCAATACCAAAAAACCTGTGGTCTTCGAGTTTATAGGACTTGGTAACTGCAGATTCTTTGCCTGTAATGATGTTGATGAGGTCTTTCGTTCTGAATTTTTCATCAAGTTTTTTGATGATTTCCAGTAGTATTTCAAAATCTTTGGTTGCATCTTTCATCGTTGGTGGGTTTATGGAATTATCATCCATTTTAGCACCATTGCCGTTTACAGGGTCAAATTCTTCACCGAAGTAGTAGAGAAGGTATTGTCTCCTGCTCATAGAGGTTTCTGCGTATCCTACCACTTCATTTAATAACTGAAGTCCAATCTCTCTTTCAGAAACGGGCTTTTGAGCGAGGAATTTTTCAAGTTTCTCAATATCTTTTGGGTCATAGAAAGCTACGCAATAGCCTTCACCGCCGTCTCTCCCCGCTCTTCCTGTTTCCTGGTAATAGCTTTCAAGAGATTTAGGAATGTCGTAATGGATTACAAATCGTACATCAGGCTTATCTATTCCCATACCGAAAGCTATAGTTGCCACAATTATATCACATTCTTCCATTAGGAATTTGTCCTGATTGGCTACTCTTGTCTTTTGGTCAAGACCTGCGTGGTAGGGTAGGGCATTAATGCCATTTACTTGTAGCAATTGAGCGAATTCCTCCACCTTCTTACGGCTGAGGCAGTACACAATTCCCGATTTTCCTTTGTTTTGGTTGATGAACTTAATGATTTCCTTATCTACATTCACTTTTGGGCGTATTTCATAGAAAAGGTTTGCTCGGTTGAAACTGTCTTTAAATACCGTTGCATTGTTCATTCCTAAGGTTTTTTGAATATCTTCCTGTACCTTAGGTGTTGCCGTTGCGGTTAGAGCTATTATAGGTACATCGGCTATTTTGTCTATGATGAGTTTCAGATTTCGGTATTCTGGTCGGAAATCGTGCCCCCATTCAGAGATACAGTGTGCTTCATCTATCGCGAAAAAGGAGATTTTTACCGTACGAAGAATTTCCAGATAGTCTTCTTTTATCAAACTCTCTGGAGCTACATAGAGCAACTTTGTTTTTCCGCTTTTAATATCTGAGAAAACCTGATTGGTCTGCTGTTTATTTAGAGAGGAGTTGAGCACATGAGCTGTTCCCTCTTCGGATGAAAGCCCATTCACTGCATCCACTTGGTTTTTCATCAGTGCAATAAGGGGAGAGACTACGATTGCCGTACCTTCTGAGATTAGTGCTGGTAGCTGATAGCAGAGCGACTTGCCCCCGCCTGTAGGCATTAAAACGAACACATCTTTATTGCTAAGAAGTGTCCTGATGATTTCTTCCTGCTGTCCCTTAAACTGGGAAAAGCCGAAATATTTTTTTAATTCTTTCAGTAAGTCAATTTTTGTTGTATCCATTTGGTAATATGCTATAATTGAGGCAGACCAAAAGTAACAATAAAAAACTATAAATGAAAATTTTTATTAAAAACTCTATTATTTTTATTGTATTACAATGATTGATAAAAACTATTTGCTTTAATAAATTAATGCAATGATGAGGCTTATTATACTTTATCTGCTTGATTTAATAATAAAAATCATTCTTTTAAGCTCTTTGCCTTATTTATGAGGATAAGTGTATTGGTTGCTTATAATATTTCTGAAAAAAACGCTCTTCATTGTAACAATTTAAGTACTTTTGCTACTCATCAATCGATTTTAATAAAAATAGTTTTCTAATAATGAAAAAAAGACTTTTATCAGTGGCAGCAGCAGTTCTTTTCGGGATGCTCGCTAATGCACAGCAAATCAAATTCGAGGAGTATGATTTGCCAAATGGGCTACATGTGATTCTTCATCAGGATAATTCCGCTCCTGTCGTTACTACTTCTGTAATGTACCATGTGGGTGCAAAAGACGAAATAGAGGGCAGAACGGGCTTTGCACACTTCTTTGAGCATTTGCTCTTTGAGGGAACTCAAAACATCAAAAGAGGTGATTGGTTTAAGATCGTTTCTGCTAATGGAGGCTCGAATAATGCCAATACTACGGGCGATAGAACCTATTACTACGAGGTTTTCCCATCGAATAACGAGCAGCTTGGGCTCTGGATGGAAGCCGAGCGGATGAGAAATCCTATCATCAACCAAATCGGTGTAGATACCCAAAGAGAAGTAGTAAAAGAGGAAAAGAGATTGAGAATGGACAACCAGCCGTATGGTAATTTTATGACGGCGCTTCTCAAAACGGTATTTAAAAAACACCCGTATAAAGGTACGGTAATCGGCTCTATGGAAGACCTTAATGCCGCTACATTAGATGAGTTTAAAAACTTCTTCAAGAAGTACTATGTGCCTAATAATGCCGTGCTTGTAGTGGCGGGAGACATTAAGCCAGAGCAAATCAAAAACTGGATTAATCAATACTACGGCTCCATCCCAAGAGGAGCGGCTATCACCAGAAACTTCGCGAAGGAAACTCCCATTACCACCGCTTATGAGGAGACTTATTATGATAAGAATATCCAAATCCCAGCTTATATCTTCGCTTACAGAACACCGGGCTATAAAGACAGAGACGCCTATGCGCTTGATATGCTCAGCACTTATTTGAGCGATGGTAAATCCTCCGTGCTCTATAAAAAATTAGTAGATAAGGAGAAAAAAGCATTGGAAATCGGTGCTTTTAACCTTGGTATGGAAGATTACAGCATCTTTGCTTGCCTTGCCCTTCCGATGGGAGAAACCTCTAAGGCTACTTTGCAGAACGATATAGATGCAGAGATAAGAAAAGTACAAACCGAGCTCATCTCCGAAGAAGATTATCAGAAACTCTTAAACCAAATGGAGAATAATTTTGTCAATTCCAATACTTCGGTAGAGAGCATTGCGCACTCGTTGGCAGACAGATATATGCTAAAAGGGAATACAGACATCATCAACAAGGAAATAGAAATCTACCGCTCCATTACAAGAGAGGAGCTAAGAGAGGTTGCTAAAAAGTATTTGAACAGCAACCAAAGAGCAATCATCAACTATCTACCAGAAAAAAAATAAACCGCAACAGAAATGAAAAACATAAAATACATAGCAGCCGCTTTCCTCATCTCTGGAATGCTCTCTGCACAGAATATAGACATCAATGCAATGCCGAAACCAGCCGCTACACCGGTCATCAACATTGCAAAACCAAAGACTTTCCAACTGAAAAACGGGCTTACCGTCCTCGTTGTAGAAAACCACAAGCTCCCAAGGGTAAATATTGAGCTTACCATCGATAGACCACCTTTATACGAAGGCGAGATAGCAGGTGTAGGTGGGATTTTATCCAGCCAGCTGGGTACTGGGACAACTAGCCTTAGCAAAGATGAATATAACAAGAAAGTAGACTTCTATGGAGCAAAAATAGGATTTGGTGAATCTGGCGCTGTTGCCAATACCCTTTCAAAATACTCCAAGCAAGTCATTAGCCTAATGGCAGATGCTATCGCAAACCCTAAATTCTCAGTAGAAGAGGTAAATAAATCTAAGGAGAGAGCCATTGAGGGATTAAGATCTGAAGAAAAGAGTGCAGAAGCCATTGCCAGAAGAGTTCAAAGGGCTTTAACTTATGGTAAAAACACCCCTCGTGGGGAGTTTGAAACAGAGGAGAGCATCAATAAAATCCAGCTAAAAGATGTTCAGGATTTTTATGAGAAATATTACACACCAAACAATGCTTACCTCGTTATCGTAGGTGATGTAAAAACCGATGATATCAAGAATCTCATAAAAAAAGAATTTGGAAAGTGGAAGAAATCAAAAGCTAAATTCACTGCTTTAGAACCTGCTCAAAATGTAGCAACTGAAGTCAATATCGTGGATGTTCCTACGGCGGTTCAATCCGTTATCTATATTGGGAATATCTCTACCCTCAAGAAGAAAGACCCTCAGTATTTCAGCGGAGTGCTTGCCAACTACATCCTTGGAGGTGGTGGGGAAGCAAGGCTCTTTATGAACCTCCGTGAGAAAAACGGATTCACTTATGGTGCGTATTCTAATCTCTCCACAGGTAAATACAGCCCAAAATTCACAGCAAATGCTAGTGTGAGAAATGAGGTTACTGATAAAGCAGTTCAAGAATTTATGAACGAATTAAAAGGAATTTCCACCATCAAATTAGACGAGTTAGAAAATGCAAAAGCCAAACTAAAAGGTCAGTTTATTATGTCTCTGGAGAAGCCAGAAACGATTGCAGAATTTGCTCTGAGTGAGAAATTAGAAAACCTCCCAGAAGGTTTTTATAATAACTATCTCAAATCTATTGATAAAGTAACGATTGCCGATACAGAAAACGCTGCAAAAGCTAACATCCTTCCTAACCAAAGCCGAATTTTCATTGCAGGAAAGGCGAGTGAGATTGCAGACAGTGTAGAGAAACTCGGCTACCCAGTAAAATACTTTGATGCCTATGCAAACCCAACCCAAAAGCCAGCAACTAAGAAAATTGATGCTAATGTAACCGTAGAATCCATAGCACAGAAGTTCATAAGTTCTACTGGAAGTAAAGCCGCAATAGAAAAAGTGAAATACCTTACTACTAATGCTTCGGGAACGGTACAGGGAATGGCACTTGAGCTCTCCACTATCAAAGGGAAGAAAGGGGAATTCCTTATGGAGATGAAAATGATGGGTAATACCGTACAAAAAATAGTGTTTAATGGTAAAGACGGCTATATCGTAGCGCAGGGAAATAAAATCCCAATGCCAGAAGAAGCAAAAACTGAGATGAAAGCAGAGGCAGGGCTCTTCCCAGAGGCAAATTTTACCAAAGATAAAGTAGAACTTAAAGGCATTGAAACTATTAATGGTGAAGATGCCTATGCACTCAAGCAGGGGAGTACTACTTATTATTATAGCGTAAAGTCTGGGCTTAAATTAGGCGAATTGAAACTACAAAAAGCCAATGGGCAGGAGATGAGCATTCCGACTTATTATTCCGACTATAAGGAAGTACAGGGTCTGAAGCTCCCATTCAAGATTACACAGAATATCAATGGTATGGAGATGATCTTTAATGTAAATTCCTACGAAATCAATAAGGCGACAGAAGCCACTTTTAAGTAAACATTCATTCGAATAGGGCTACCTCTTGGGGTAGCTCTATTTTATTTGTCCATTAAATAAAAAAGGGCTACATTTGCCCACTAAATTTAGAAAACTAATGAGTACAATATTTACATTGCTAATGGTGTTAATCGTCATAGCAGCCGTTTTATTAATCATTATCATTTTAGCTCAAAACCCTAAGGGAGGAGGGCTTTCTGGTACTTTTGGAGGTGCTTCCTCCGCTCAGTTTGGGGTACAGAGAACCAATGACTTTATGGAGAAAGCTACTTGGACTTTGGGCATCACCATCGTAGTGCTGATTATCCTCAGTGTAGTACTCACAGCGAATCCTACGCCTTCTACATCGGTAGCTCCAGCGCAAAGGGAAGCGAGCACTCCCGCTAAGAAAGATACTTCTGCTCCTGCTACCACTCCTGCACAGGATTCAGACGCTACAAAATAAGAAAACAGATACAAATTAATCACTGTGGAGATACTCTATGGTGATTTTATTTTTAATCACAGGCTGAGACTTTAAGCCAAATAAATTTTAGATATTATGGAAAGGAATATTTTAGATTGCGTTATTATAGGCTCTGGCCCTTCGGGTTATACAGCAGCTATCTATGCTGCAAGGGCAGATTTAAAGCCAGAATTATACACAGGATTGCAAGCAGGCGGGCAGCTGACCACCACTACTGAAGTAGATAACTTCCCTGGTTATCCAGAAGGGGTTACAGGTACTCAGCTGATGATGGATTTGCAGAAACAAGCCGAACGATTTGATACAAAAGTACATTTTGAGACCATTACTAAGGCAGAATTTGCCACTCAAAAGGGTGGAGTTCATACGCTTTGGGCAGGTGATAAGGAGATTTTAGCCCGTACCGTTATCATTTCCACTGGAGCTTCTGCCAAGTATTTGGGACTCGATGATGAGCAGAAATATGCGGGTGGGGGAGTCTCTGCTTGTGCTACTTGCGACGGATTTTTCTACAAAGGGAGAGAGGTCATCGTAGTAGGAGGGGGGGATACCGCTGCCGAAGAAGCTACTTATCTTGCTAAACTCTGCTCAAAGGTTACTCTGCTCGTGAGAAAGGGTGAGTTTAGGGCTTCAAAAGCAATGGTACACCGAGTGATGAATACCGAAAATATAGAAGTGAAATTCCACCACGAGCTCATCGGGATTGAGGGGGAAAACAACTTGGTAGAGCGTGCGGTAGTTATTAATAATCAAACGAAGGAGACTGCCAAAATAGAGGTTCACGGTATTTTTATCGCCATTGGTCATAAGCCGAATACGGATATTTTCAAAGGTCAGATAAATTTGGATGAGAACGGCTATATCCTCACAGAAAAAGGCAGTTCACACACCAACATACCTGGTGTATTTGCCGCTGGTGATGTAAAAGATCCTGTCTACAGACAGGCGATAACCGCAGCGGGCAGTGGCTGTATGGCAGCAATAGATGCCGAGCGGTATTTAGCAGAATTGGAAGGATAGACTAAACTCTACTTTTAAAAAGAAAAGGATTATTTTATTAAAAACAGTGGCGAGTGCTAATACTTATCACTGTTTTTTTTGTTATTTAAAGCTTTTGATTGCAGTTTAGAGTTTTAGATTTCATCATTAACCCCTATTTTTGGGGCTTTAAATCAAGAACAGATGAAATTAAAGTATTTTCCTCTACTTATTCTGCTCGCATTCGTCATTAATGCTTGTGGTAGCCAAAAAAGGAAAACCGTAAAAAGATCCGTAAAGACAACAAAAACAGTAGCAAAAGCAAAGAAAACGCCTGCAAAACCTGAGCAACAGCCACATCAGAAGCCTCAGCCCCCAGTGAAAAAGGAAGATGCCTTGCGCGTACAGCTCCCAGAGGTAAAAAGGGAGTTCCGAGCAGCGTGGGTGGCGTCGGTAGCGAATATCAACTGGCCGTCTAAGAAAAATCTTAGTGTGCAGGAGCAAAAAAATGAGGCTCTTTTTATATTGGAACTCCTCAAAAATCATCATTTCAATGCGGTGATTTTCCAAGTAAGACCTTCAGCAGATGCCCTCTACAAAAGTGATTTGGAGCCTTGGTCCTACTTCTTGACAGGGGAGGTGGGCAGAGCTCCAGAACCTTATTACGACCCATTGGAATTCTGGATAGAGGAAGCTCATAAGCTCGGAATGGAGCTTCATATCTGGCTAAATCCGTATCGAGCACATCACTCCAATGGTGGGAAAGTTAGCCCAAAATCTATGGTCAATACAACCGATGCAAATGTCGTTCGCCTAAAGAATGGGATGTATTGGTTTGACCCTTCCGACCCTAAAACTCAGAATCATACCTCAGCAGTGGTAAGAGACCTTGTCCAAAGGTATGATATAGATGCGGTACATTTTGATGATTATTTCTATCCTTATTCCTCCTATAATAATGGTGCGGACTTCCCCGATCAGCGAACTTGGAATGAGTACATAGCCAAAGGTGGTCAGCTCTCAAAAGCCGATTGGAGGCGGGAGAATGTAAATAAGTTTGTGGAGCGAATCTATAAGGAAATCAAGGCAGAAAAACCCTATGTGAAGTTTGGTATCAGCCCTTTCGGAATTTGGAAACCTGGCTATCCAGCGTCGGCAAAAGGGCTTTCTCAATACGATGAACTCTATGCCGATGCAAAGCTCTGGCTTAATAAAGGCTGGGTAGATTACTTCTCTCCGCAGCTCTACTGGGCGATAGACTCCAAAGGGCAGAGTTTTAGGGAGCTCCTCCTCTGGTGGAAAGCAGAAAACACCCATAAGAGACACCTCTGGCCAGGTCTCAATACCGTTGAAATTAAGGCTTCGCATCGCCCTACTGAGATTGCCAATCAGATACGCCTCACCAGAGAAATTCTGGGCGATGATGCAGGGGCACTGCATTGGAGCGTTGCAGGGCTCATTAAAAAGTATGATATGCTCTCCACACTTGCCAAAGATTCCTACAAAGAGGAGGCTCTCGCTCCAAAATCCCCTTGGATAAAGTCCGAAAAAGCACCTCGACCAGAGCTTAATTATACTCTAAACCCACAAAGCGTAACGATAAACTGGAAGACTTCTCAACCTGCAAAAGTCTTTAAGTGGGTGCTCTACCTTAAATATGGCGACAGCTGGGAAACGATGATTTTAAACCCATCTGAGACTTCAAAAGCAGTAGAACGGGTGAAAAATTCTAAACTCCTGAGTGTAATTGCTCTGCAATCCGTTGATCGCCTCTCCAATGAAAGCGATTATACAGCGCTAAAAGTACAATAACCCTATTTGAATAGACTTTAAAATCAAATATAAATACACTTCCAAAAGTGCAAAATTTTACCTTTGTAAGTTGTTGATTTCCAAAACTCACAGAGAAGATAAAAAAAGGCAGTCAGTTTTTAGAAAAACTGACTGCCTTTTTTCAGAAACTGACTGCGTTTTTAAAAAATGCGACTTTTAATTAGCTGCTGGCAACTGGCTTTTAGCTAATAGCTATGGGGATAAGTTAAGTACTCCCCACGCTAGTGGGTAATAGCCTGCCGTGCTACGGCTAAGCATCTATTCGGGCGTATTTAGCATTTTGTTCTATAAACTCTCGTCTTGGAGGTACTTCATCGCCCATTAGCATAGAGAAGATGCGATCGGCTTCGCCAGCATTTTCTATGGTTACCTGTTTCAGGATTCTGTTTTCAGGATTTAGGGTAGTTTCCCAAAGCTGCTCGGGATCCATCTCACCGAGACCTTTGTATCGCTGTACTTCTACGCCTCTGCCGTCTGCTGAGAGCTCGAGGGTTCTCTCTTTTCTCTCTTGGTCATTCCACGCATAGACTTTTTTATTTCCTCTTTTGAGGAGGTAGAGCGGTGGAGAGGCGATATAGACATAGCCGTTCTCTATCAGCTCCTTCATATATCGGAAGAAGAAGGTGAGGATAAGGGTAGAGATGTGTGAGCCATCTACATCGGCATCGGTCATAATCACGATTTTGTGATATCTGAGTTTTGATAGGTTGAGGGCTTTGCTGTCTTCCTCCGTTCCTACACTTACACCGAGAGCGGTATAGATATTTTTAATCTCATCGTTATCATACACTTTGTGGAGCATAGATTTTTCTACATTGAGAATTTTACCTTTGAGGGGGAGGATTGCTTGGAAGTGTCTGTCTCGTCCTTGTTTTGCAGAGCCCCCTGCGGAGTCTCCCTCCACGAGGAATATTTCGGATTCTGCCGGGTCTTTTGATGAGCAGTCAGCGAGTTTTCCAGGTAAGCCACTGCCTCCCATTGGAGATTTGCGCTGTACCATTTCCCTCGCTTTCTTGGCTGCCTGTCTTGCCTTAGCGGCGAGTACTACTTTCTGAACGATGAGTTTAGCTTCGTTAGGGTTTTCTTCAAGGAAGTTGGTCAGCATCTCGCCTACGATTTTATCTACGGCTCCAGACACTTCGGAGTTTCCGAGTTTGGTTTTGGTTTGACCTTCAAACTGAGGCTCCATTACCTTTACGGAAATAATGGCAGTAAGCCCCTCACGGAAGTCATCACCTGTAATTTCTACTTTCTCCTTTTGAGGGAGACCGAGCTCATCGGCATATTTCTTTAAAGTTCTGGTAAGTGCCCTTCTGAAACCTGCGAGGTGTGTCCCACCCTCGTGAGTATTGATGTTATTTACATAAGAGTGAAGGTTTTCGTTGAATGAAGTATTATACCTCATCGCTACCTCTACAGGGATGTTATCTCTTTCGCCTTCCATAAAGACTACATTCTGCATAATGCCTTCCCTGTTGCCATCTATATATTCTACAAACTCTTTAAGCCCGCCTTCGGAGAAGAAAACCTCGGTTTTAAAGTTGCCTTGCTCATCTTTTTCTCTCTCATCGGTGAGGGTAATGGTAATCCCTTTATTAAGGAAAGAAAGCTCACGAAGTCTGTTCGCCAAAGTATCATAGTTATATACCAGCTCGCTGAAGATGGTATCATCTGGCTGGAAGAACTGCTCTGTACCTTTTTTATCACTGGTACCGATTTCTTCCACTTGGGTTACCGCTCTCCCTTTTTGGTATTTCTGCTGATAGACTTTGCCGTCTCTATATACAGTGGTAACCATATCGGTAGAGAGGGCATTCACACAGGAAACCCCTACTCCGTGTAGCCCCCCGGAGACTTTATAGGAGTCTTTATCAAACTTACCTCCTGCGCCTATTTTCGTCATTACAACTTCAAGGGCAGATTTCTGTTCTTTCTCGTGGAAATCCACAGGGATACCCCTACCGTTATCGGATACAGAGATGGCATTCCCCTGATGTATGGTTACTTTAATCGTATCGCAATAGCCTGCTAATGCTTCATCTATGGAGTTATCTACCACTTCATAAACGAGGTGGTGCAATCCTCTTGTACCTACATCTCCAATGTACATAGACGGTCTTAGACGCACATGCTCTATTCCCTCAAGGGACTGAATACTACTGGCTGTATATTGTTTCTCGCTCATATTATAATTAATGTTAAATTAAAAATTAAAAGGCTTGTCTAAGCCCTGATTCATCTCCAAAAAGATTGACAAATATGGTGATTTTTTTTGGTATATGAAAGTATTAAAAACTAAATTTGTGGCTACTAAAATGAGTACTCCAACAAAGAAAATTCTGATTATAACTTACTATTGGCCTCCCGCTGGCGGACCAGGAGTTCAGAGATGGTTGAAGTTTGCAAAGTATCTCCCCAATTTTGGTTATTCCCCGATTATTTATACTCCAGAGAATCCGAGCTATCCTCTTTTGGATGAAAGCCTCATAGATGATGTTCCCAAAGGAATTAAAGTTGTGAAACGAAAGATTTGGGAGCCTTATCATATCGCTGAAAAGCTCAGTAAAAAGAATAAGAAATATAAAGGTGGACAGTTTGATATAGGTAAAAATCAAAGCTGGAAATCCAGGCTCTCTATCTGGATTCGTGGGAATTTCTTTATCCCAGATGCAAGGGTATTTTGGGTGAAGCCTTCGGTTAAATACCTGAAAAAGTATATTCGCGAAGAGGGAATAGATACCGTAATTACTACAGGTCCTCCGCATTCTATGCACCTTATCGGTCTTAGACTGAAAGAAAATCAACCTCATCTGAAATGGATTGCTGACTTCCGAGACCCGTGGACGGAAATATCCTATTATAAACATCTGAAACTCTCCAGATATGCTGATAAAAAACACAAGCGATTAGAACTTGCAGTATTTAGAAAAGCGGATTTAACCCTCGCTACAAGCTATACCGATGCACAGCATTTTAGTGAAAAGGGAGCAAGAGCCATATGTATAACCAATGGTTTTGATGAAGAACAAACCACTGATTTACAAAAAGGAGAGAAGTTTTGCTTGAGTTATGTAGGTGTATTGGAACAGCTGAGAAATCCAGAAGTGCTCTGGGAGGCATTGGCAGAATTAGCAGCATCTAATGAGGATTTCAAACGAGATTTCCTGATGAAATTTGTAGGGAGAGTAGATGAAAAAATCTCAGCTCAAATAGAAAATACGATATTAAAAGATAATGTCTTGTACTTGGGCTACCAAAGCCATAGCATAGCGGTAGGTGAGATGATGGGCTCAGATGTGCTACTCCTTACCAACTTCCCAGAGGAGGCTTCCAGAGGAATTATACCAGGTAAAATCTTTGAATATATAGCTACAGGAAATAAGGTCATATCCTTTGGGGTGAAAGATGCTGATGTCTCCACGATTTTGAAAGAGACTTCCGCAGGAGAGCACTTTTTGTATGATGAAAAAGACAGGGTAAAAGATTATATCCTCTCATTATATCGCCTTTGGAAAGATGGGAACCTCCTCAGAAATACCAATACTATCAGCCAGTTTTCAAGGGAGAGGCTTACTCAAAAATTAGTAGAGACGATAGAAAGTCTATAGCTTACCACTTCTGTTTTTCAGTTTCTATGAAAGGAATTTCAGGATTTAAAATCTCATTTATCAGCGTTCGGATGGATATCATTGCCGTATCCAAATCCCCATCTTGAAAACTCAAAGGATGCACTCCCTTACCTACTTCCGCGAAGCTCCATATCCCTGCTTGGGCGGGTTGCCCAGAAAATTCCGATTGGCGGAGGTAGTAAAGATAAACACATAGCTGTATCGTTTGCTTGTATTTATCCTCCATCAGTAGGGTTTCTCTATTGTCTTTAAAGGTAATATTCAGGTTTTGGGGCTTTGCTGTTTTGTAATCAATGAGGCGAATGCTCCCATTAAGCCTGTCAAGCCTATCAATAAATCCGAAGAAACTAATGCTATCCCCCTCGTCATTAATAGGAAAAGTAATATTCTCTATCCGTTTCTCTATATCTATAATTTCTAATGAATTCCCCGCCTCTACAAGGGAGAGGTCATAATGAATAACTTTCTTTATCACCTTTTGAGCAAGGGATTTATGGATATAATTCATCCCTTTTTGATAATACTCTGGCTGGTGTTTCAGCTCTTGTGTAATCGTATGCTCCAAAGCCTCCTCAGTTTTTGCCAGCATTGCTTCCAAATCTTGTGTAGAGAGCAGCTTCCCGACAATGGGCTTGTACAGATATTCAAGGGATTTATGGATGATGTTTCCATAATTTCTTTGGGAGAGTTCCTCCTCAATCTCGGCAGTTTCTCTGGTTTTTAATACATAGTTAAGGTAAAACTGTACGGGGTCGTAGAGGTAAGAGGTGAGATGAGTCGGCGAAACCTTGCTCTTCCACGCTTCTAAAGCCTCTAATACCTTAGCCGTTTTCTCTATACGAATGGGCTTTTCGATAATGGGGGCCGACTGATTTTCTATAATCACCTCCTCTATTTCGTGAGGGCTTTCCAGCTCAATCTGAGTAATAAATCTACTTTTTTCTCCAGTATTAATTCCTGAGCTCAAACCGTTGTAGAGCAGGAATACCCGCTCCGAATCCTGCAAAAGCCGATAGAAATGATAAGCATAGATACTGTCATTTTCAAGAAAAGTATGCATACCGAATTTCTTTCTGATATCGTACGGAATATAAGTATTCTGAGTATTTCCCAGTGGGAGTTTGCCTTCATTTACCGAGAGGAGAATGATGTTTTTAAAGTTTAGCAATCGTGTTTCGAGTAGTCCCATTATTTGCAGTCCGCCCAAAGGCTCGCCTTGGAAGTCCAGCGATTCATTAGCAATCACTTGATTGATGAGCACCTCTAATGATTCTGTCCGTATTTCAAAATGATAATCATCTATCAGGTTTCTGATGATTTTAAAGGATTTTTCAAAGTGAGAGATGTTTTCAAAGACGATATCATCCGTAATATTAAACTTCAGCTGGAAGCAGAAATCCGAGAGTTTATCGAGTAAATCCTTAGCATTCTCCGTCCTTTCAAAGAGGCTGAAATAGGACAATCCCGATAGCCTTTCCCTGAGTTTAGCTTCGGAGATATAGACCATATTCTTCTCTTTCAGTTCGCGGATGAAGCGGTCAGCCGTATCTTTATCGGCATCGGTGCTGGGCAAATTTTCCAAAACCGAGACTATATCATTATAATAGTAGCTTTTTGGGGTTTTAGCTAACTGTTTCTGAATGTAGAAAATCTGCCTTATCGCATTGCTAAACTCAAGGTTTTTTAATGGAAAACCCATCGTGATATTTATCCTCTCGATACTGCTAAGCGAGTCTAAGGTCGCAGGCAGTAGGTTCTCATCCAATAGTATGAGTGCGGTTTGGTCTTTATCTTCTATCTCATTGAATATAAGGGGCAGGGCTTTTGTCTGGCTGATGTTCCCTGGCGCTTCATAGACTTTGATTTTTTTCTGTTTGATGAAGTCATTTTCTACCCAGCGGAAGGGGCGATAGTCATTAAATTCTTTCCATTGCTTATGCCCGCGGAGGAAGGCTCCAGCCTCCTGTTTTTCATCATTCATATAGTAGTCATCGGCTTGGAAGAAGCAGAGGGCTTTGTCTTCTCTAAGCAGAGATTTCACCAAAAGCTCCTCTACGGGAGTAAAGGCATTAAAGCCGATAAACACAAATCTTTTGGCGGTTTTTTCTGCAAAACTGCTGATGTTTTGGGTTGCCAATTGGTGAATCATCCCAGAGGTGGCGAGGTTTTCTTTCAGTAGTGCCTGCTTCAGTTCGGGGAGGAATTGGTTCATTTTCTTCCAAAAGTTCAGGTTTTTCCTCCGTGCGGTATCATCGCCCAGGCTTTCTCCCCAGTTTTTTATCCGCTCTTCATCCAGCATATATTCCAAAACTTTAGTGTCGTTTGGGGCGAATTTCATTATATCGTCCCAGTCTTTCAGCAGTGTAGGAAACCATTTGATAAAGGCGTCAAACGGCTCTCCCTCTATCTTTTTTCGGTAGATATCATAGGCGAAAAGCCAAAGTGGGAGGTTGGGAATAAGTGTTTTGCCCGAGATTTCCTCAATCATCTCCTCTATCGTTTGGAAGTCTGGCAGTATCCCCTCATATCCTTGTTCGGTGAGTATCTTTTTGATGAATATTGCGGGTCTTTTGCCTGGGAGGATAAAGCTGTGGTTAGACAGCTCTTGGCTTATGCTGAGGACTTCGGAGATGAGTTTGTTTAGAAATTTCATTGGGTGAGAATTGATGATGAGGATTACGAATTAAAGTTTCCTTTGGAGAGATAGACTACCTTTTTGGTCTCAAAAAAATCTTCAGAAAAGTAGTTTTTCAGCGGGAAGATTTCGCATTTTAAGCCTGCGAGCTCCTCCGCCAGGTCGCCTCCTTTCAGGTAGAGAACCCCGTTGTGCTTAGGGTTCAGCTGCTCTTTTTCAAACTTCCCTTTTAGCCATCTGAGAAATTCTGGCATTTGGGTTACGGCACGGCTTACGATGAAGTGGAATTTCTCTTTTAGCTTTTCAGCCCTCCCGTGCAGGGCGGTTAGGTTCTCGAGTCCGATGGCTTCCGCTACGCCTTCCACCACTTTGATTTTCTTGCCGATGGAATCGATGAGGGTGAACTGCACCTCTGGGAAGAGTATCGCGAGCGGAATGCCCGGGAAGCCCCCTCCTGTGCCTACATCCAGCACTTTGGTTCCCGCCGAGAATGCCATCACTTTGGCAATCCCCAGAGAGTGGAGAATGTGCCTTTCATAAAGGAATTCGGTGTCTTTTCGGGAGATAACATTGATTTTCTCATTCCAATCGAGGTAGAGCGCGCCGAGCTTCTCAAACTGCTCCTTTTGCCTTTCCGATATTTCAGGGAAGTATTTTAGAATTAAGTCCGTATTCATAAGCTGAAATTGCCACAAAAATAGAGATTTCAAGACAGCCTCCCAAACGGAAAACCTCCGCCCCTCCTCCTCCCCTCTCCGCCAGATTTTTAATGATTTTTCAGCCTTGTCTTTATCGTTGTTAATGAGCAGTTTATCTATTCATCTGCATCAACCTTAAAAAACATCCGCATCTTTTGTTCAATTCTTCCCAGTGTTTTAGTTAATTCTTCCCAGTGTTTTTGGTAAAACATCCGCATCTTTTCTATGGAAGTTTAGCGTCTTTTAATAAACGATTCATTATCTATCGTTTAAAGATTAATGATAAAGAGTGAATTTAGCCCTATTCTCCCTGATGTTAGAAGCCGCTACTCCACTCTTTTTTATATATTTGTCGAATGATAACACTGTCCGAAGAAAATTATTTAAAAGCGATATTCCACCTTGCCAATGAGAAAAATCAAGTGGGAATCAATGAAATCAGCAAGTTTCTGAACATAAAAATGCCGAGCGTTAATAATATGATGAAGAAATTTGCCGAGCGCAAATGGGTGATTTATGAGAGCTATAAACCGCTCATCGTTACGGCTGTTGGGATGAAAGAAGCCGCATTGGTCGTGCGAAAGCATCGCCTCACCGAGATGTTTCTCGCCGAGAAAATGGGCTTCGGATGGGAGCAAGTGCACGAAATCGCAGAGCAAATCGAGCATATAGACTCCGATATTTTCTTTGATAAAATAGATGAGCTCCTCAACTACCCCAAGATAGACCCCCACGGCTCGCCCATACCCGATAAGGAAGGGAATACGATAACCCACCACTATCGCAAGCTCAGCGAATGCAAAGTGGGCGAGAAAGTAATCTTTAAAGCACTGATGGATTCCTCAAAAGAGTTCCTTAACTACCTCAACCAGAAAGGGATTTCTCTCGGTACCGAAATAGAAATCCTCCACAGAGAAGACTTTGATAAGAGCCTCACCGTAGCTTATCTCGATAGGAAGGAGGTGCTGAGCCCTATTGTAACCCATAAACTTTTGGTGGAATTGTAATCAACTTTTAACTAAAAAATGGAGGACAAACGAGATACTTATCTGCAAAAAGGCAAGCGCAGAATATTGGTAGAATACCTTAGGGACAGTGTGGGTATTACCGATGAAGCCGTGCTCCACGCAATCAATACCGTACCGAGACACCTCTTTATAGAGAGTATTTTTGAGGATTATGCGTATGAAGACCGCGCCTTCCCGATAGCTTCTGGGCAAACGATTTCGCACCCCTCTACCGTTGCTGAGCAAACCGAACTCCTCCAAATAGCACCAGGTGATAAAATCCTTGAAATCGGTACAGGCTGTGGCTATCAAACTGCCGTACTAATGACCCTGAAAGCCAAAGTATACACCATAGAGAGACAAAAAGAACTCTACGACTTTTCTAAAAAAATGTTTAAGAAACTTCGGCTCTTCCCCCTCTTCCAGAGCTTTGGAGATGGGTTTGAGGGATTGCCTTCATTTGCTCCTTTTGATAAAATCATCGTAACCTGCGGGGCAGAAGTATTGCCCAAACCACTGCTGAGACAACTGAACATCGGTGGGAAGCTCGTAATCCCCATCGCGCAAGGTTCGGAGCATATCCTTTACCGATTTACGAAAATAGAAGAAGACCGTTTTGAGAGAGAGGAATTTGGGCTCTATAAATTCGTCCCAATGCTTAAAGATACCAACTAAAACAGTCTTTTCTTAGAGGACTTTTAATTCTAAGTCTATCGCTTTTCCAAAGAATTTTTTGGAGATTTTCTCAAAGTTTTTCGTGATATCTGAGAGGTAGAAATGATAGTTCGGATTCGGATTATTCGTATTGAGCAGATGATGCTTGTCCATTATCATTTTAAGCTGGCTCGCAACGATATTGGGAGAGTCTATTACCCGTACCCTGTTGCCATAGTATTGCTTTATTTCCTCTATGAGGAGCGGATAGTGCGTACAACCCAAAATAAGGGTTTCTATGTTCTTCAGCCTATGGTTGCTCAGGTAATTGTATATAATCGCGTGGGTGATGGGATGGTTTTTAAAGCCCTCTTCTATCGCAGGGACGAGGAGAGGAGTTGCCAGTTCATCTACTTTAATGAATTTATTGTGTTTTCTAATGGATTTCTTATAAAGCCCAGAACTTACCGTAGCTTTCGTAGCGATTACACCTATATTATTATGAATTTCATAAGCGACTTTCTCAGCTACGGGGTTGATGACATCAATGATGGGTACTGCTCCACTGACCAAATGCTGTACTTCCTTTAAAGCGTTTGCAGTGGCGGTATTGCAGGCTATTACGATTGCCTTGCAGCTATTTTTCAATAAAAAATCAGTGATTTTGGTAGAGTATTCTATAATCGCCTCCTTAGATTTATCGCCATAAGGCAAGTGTTTGGTATCTCCGAAATAGATGAGGTTTTCATTGGGCAAAAGCCTTTTTATCTCTTTTGCTACGGTAAGTCCGCCCACGCCAGAATCAAAGATTCCGATAGGTTGCTCAGGTTTGAGGTGGGAATAATCAGCTGTTTTCTTTTTCAATGGGAGAATGAATTTGCTCGCAAAAATAATTAAAATTGAAAAAATATGGATTTAAAACTAAGACTTCATCATTGGCTAAACCAGAATTATTGCTTAGTGTGGATGAATTTCATTACATTTGGGCAAATTATACAATATGAAAAACTCAACGGAAAGAATACTTATTACAGGTGCTTTAGGGCAAATCGGTACAGAACTCACGGCAAAATTAGTAGAAATCCACGGGAAGGAAAATGTAATAGCATCGGGGCTGGATAGGTGGGATAAGACCCTTACCCAAGCGGGCTATTACGAGAGGATGGATGTAACCAATACGCAGCTCGTACGCCAAATTATACAAGAGTATGAAATCACCACAGTTTATCACCTTGCTTCTTTGCTTTCGGGGACATCGGAGAGGCAACCGCTCTTCGCGTGGCGACTTAATGTAGAGCCATTGCTCAACTTTTTAGAAATGGCTAAGGAAGGATTAATCCAAAAAATCTTTTGGCCGAGCTCAATCGCGGTGTTTGGAAAAGGGATTCCTAAGCATAGTGTAGGTCAGGAAGTGGTTCTAAACCCCACAACCGTCTATGGAATTTCTAAAATGGCAGGCGAAAAATGGTGCGAATATTACCACGAAAAATACGGCGTAGATATAAGGAGCATTCGCTACCCAGGCTTGATTTCTTGGAAAACCCCAGCAGGTGGAGGTACTACCGACTATGCCGTAGAAATATTCTACGAAGCCATACAAGAGGGGAAATACAAGAGCTTCATCACAGAAAATACGGCAATGCCAATGCTCTATATGGACGATGCCATAGATGCTACCCTGCAACTGATGCAAGCCCCAAAAGAGAGTATTAGCGTGCGCTCTTCTTATAACCTCGGAGGGATGAGCTTTACCCCAAAAGAGCTCGCAGACGAAATAAAAAAACTTATTCCAGATTTTGAAGTGAGCTATGAGCCCGACTTCCGACAGGCGATTGCAGACTCTTGGCCTGCTTCAATAGATGATTCCGTAGCCAAAGCCGACTGGGGCCTCAACTATAAATTTGGTATCCAAGAAATGACCGAGGATATGATTAAAAACCTTAGAATAAAATTAAGGCAGTAAGCTGTAGGCAGCCACAGCGTGGCAAGCACTTTTTTTCATTTTCTTTGACCTAAGGTTGATTTTCCTTGACCCTGTGGATTAGGTGGTAGTTCACAGGCAGTAGGGGAGGGTGGGGAAAACTACTCCTTACAAAACATTATAAAAAAAGGGGGAGCTTTGTGATATTACAAAGCCCCCCTTTTTAAATACATATTATGAAATTTTTAGCTAAAAGCCCCTTTATTTATTCATAGACATAAGGAATTCCTCGTTGTTTAGAGTGCCTTCTATATGTTTTTGTACAAATTCTATTGCTTCTACAGGGCTCATATTTGCGAGGGACTTGCGGAGAATCCACATCCTTTGCTGGGTGAGTTCATCGTGGAGGAGCTCATCTCTTCGGGTGCTGGAAGCCACTAAATCAATCGCTGGGTAGATGCGTTTGTTGGCAATTTTCCTGTCCAGCTGGAGCTCCATATTTCCGGTACCTTTAAACTCTTCGAAGATAACTTCGTCCATTTTAGAGCCAGTGTCTATGAGCGCAGTGGCAATAATGGTAAGCGAACCGCCACCCTCGATATTTCTCGCTGCACCGAAGAATCTTTTAGGTCTGTGCAGGGCATTGGCATCTACACCACCGGAGAGTATTTTCCCAGAAGCGGGGGTTACGGTGTTGTAGGCACGAGCCAGTCGGGTGATGGAATCGAGCAGGATAACGACATCGTGCCCGCATTCTACCATTCTTTGCGCTTTGGCAAGAACGAGATTGGCCACTTTTACATGCTTTTCAGCAGATTCGTCGAAGGTAGAGGAGATGACTTCTGCATTTACGCTTCTCTCCATATCGGTAACTTCCTCTGGTCTTTCATCAATGAGGAGAACCATCATATATGCCTCTGGATGGTTGGCAGAGATGGCATTGGCGATGTCTTTTAGGAGCATTGTTTTCCCTGTTTTCGGTTGGGCTACAATCATTGCTCTTTGCCCTTTGCCGATAGGTGCGAAGAGGTCTACAATCCTTGTGGAAATGGTAGAGTTCTTTGCTCCGAGGTTGAATTTCTCTTCTGGGAAGAGGGGGGTAAGGTACTCGAATGCTACTCTGTCTTTGATGAAAGCGAGGTCGCGCCCGTTTACTTCTGTAGGTTTTAGAAGTGAGAAGTATTTCTCTCCTTCTTTTGGCAGCCTTACAATGCCTTTTACCATATCCCCTGTTTTGAGTCCATAGTTTCGGATTTGAGCTGTGGATACATAAACATCGTCTGGTGAAGAGATGTAAGAGAAATCTGGTGAGCGGAGGAAGCCATAGTTGTCTGGGAGTATCTCCAAAACGCCCTCTATGGTTACCATACCATCAAAATTGAATTCTTTTTTCTCTTCCTGTGGTTCTGTCTGAGGCTGCTCGTTTTGGTGATTGTTTTGCTGTTTTTTGTGCTGGTGGTTGCCGTTTTTATTGGGGTTTTTAGCTTTTGGTTCTTGTGGTGCAGGTGGAGTTTCTGTAGATGGAGTTTCCGTTTCTGTTTTGCTTTCTTGTGGAGTTTCGGAAATGTTTTCTGCTGAGGTAGGGATTCTTTTTCTTTTGGTACGCTCTGGTTTTATTTCAGGTGTGCGTGTATTTTCTTGTGATGTTGGGTTTACCTGCTGAGCTTCTACTGATTTCTCTTGTGTTTGCTCAGCTGTAGTTTTGGGTTTCCTGCCTCTTTTTTTGCTTGCTGGCTTTGGTGTTTCTTCGGCTGGAATTTCCACTTTTGGCTGAGCCTCTGTTTTTAGCTGAGTTTCAGATTTTGGTTTTCTACCTCTTTTTTTAGGTTTTTGTTCGGTAGTTTCTTCTGGTTTCTCAGTTTTTACTGGCGCTTCGTTGGCATTGTAAAATTCTTTTACAGCCTGTCTGTTTACTGCTTGGAAGTCTAAAATAGCAAAAACCTTATCATTTTCAGTACTGTTTTTTGCTACTTTAATGCCCAAAGCATTGATGATATTGGTCAATTCTTCATTAGACTTTGACCTTAGTAGTTCGATATTAAACATATAAATTGTTGATGTATTTTTATGTAATTAAAATTGAAGTCGGGCGACTTCATCTGAAATGTGAATTTTGAGAGGCAAATCTACACTTATTTTTGAAATATGCAAAATTTACATTATTTTTGCCCGCGTTATGATACAAAGAGTTCAAACTGTATTTATGCTTCTGTCCGTACTTTCTGCGGTGTCCTTATTCTTCACGGGGCAAGATGTAGAGGTTTTTAACCTTTCGGGTTTGATGAATATTATCTGTATCATTCTTGTATTAATAGGTTTGCTAAGTATTTTTAGTTATAAAAATAGAAAGAGACAGCTCTTACTGAATACTTTCAGTATCGCTATAAACGCTGTGTTGATAGCATTATTGGTGTACTGGCTACAAACTTTATCCGGAGGAATTTCTTTTCCTGAGAAGGGTATTGAGCCCGCATTTCCATCTATTGCTGTGGTATGTTTGTTTCTTGCAAATATATACATCAGGAAAGATGAAAGGCTCGTAAAATCTGTAGACAGGCTTCGGTAATCTTACAACGATTTAATAATTTTTTGAGTGAGAAGTGGCTTTATTTAAGCCACTTTTTTCTTTTTAAAAGAAACTGCTTGGGGGATTTTCCAAGCAGTTTTAAATGAATTTTAATAAAATGATATTGTATAACCTACCAAACCAAAGCACTTGCTCCGAGTATGGCAGCATCGGCTTCTTTCAGGTCGCTATATAGGATTTTTACTTGGTTTTTGAATACTTCGAGCAGGTTGTCCTCCATTGCCTGGCGAGTAGGCTTCATCAGAAGGTCGCCCGCTTTGGTAAGTCCGCCAAAGAGTACGATAGCTTCGGGAGCAGAGAAATGCACGAATGTAGCAAGTGCTTCACCGAGAATCTGTCCTGTGTATTCAAATATCTCGTTGGAGAGGCTGTCTCCCTGCTCGGCACAGTTGAAGACGGTCTCGCTTGTGAGCTCATTTATGGTATAATCTCTCAGCAGGCTTGGCCTATCGTGGTCGCGTTGCAGAAATTCTATCGCAGTATCTCTTAGCCCTGTTGCTGAAGCATAAGACTCCAATGAACCTCTGATTCCTGTATTCTTGTGCAGTCTGCCTCCGTGTCTTACCACTATATGCCCAAGCTCTCCAGCAAAGCCATTGTGCCCTACTACGATTTTTCCGTCTATAATTACCCCAGCGCCTACGCCTGTGCCAAGGGTAATGGTGATAAAATGTTTTAAGCCTTTTGCAACGCCATACATTTGCTCGCCTACAGCAGCAGCATTGGCATCATTGGTCATCTTTACGGGGAGGCCGAAGCGCTTCTCGATGAGTTCTGCCATTGGTATTACCCCTTTCCATTTGAGGTTGGCAGCATATTCTATCGTTCCTTTGTAGTAGTTGGCATTGGGTGCGCCCATTCCTATACCAATGAAGTTTTCTACTCCTCCATTTTGCTCAATCATAGGGAGGAGCTTTTCAGCAAGAACTTCTATAAAACCTTCGGCATTTTCTCTTTCGTTGGTTTTTATTCTGTCCTGCATCAGGATTTGCCCCTGTTTATTTACTATCCCGAATTTGGTATTTGTACCGCCTACATCTATACCTATTGCTAATGTATTGCTCATAATATTACTTTTTATTATTACTTTATCAGATTTAAACTTCGATATCTTTATTCACATTTTTACTTCCTATAAAGGCATAGAAAATCATATAAGCAAAGCCAAGAGCCACTACCCAATAGCTTTCTACATAGCCAAAAGCATCGGCTACAAAACCTTGAACGGCAGGGAGTATGCCTCCACCACAGACCATTACCATAAATATCCCTGAAGCCGCTGCGGTATATTTCCCAAGTCCTTCAGTTGCAAGGTTGAAAATCCCTCCCCACATCACCGAAGTACAGAGGCCGCAAAGTACAAGAAGCATAATACTTACAGGTACCTTTGCCAGCCCAAAGGAGATGTCTGACTGAAATACAGGCATATCAATCATCTGCTCCTTAGGGAGAATGATGGCTAATGATACAAAGATTAACCCCAGAAATGCTACAAAAGAAAGCATTGCCTTGCTAGAAAATTTAGCTCCTAAAGCACCGCCTACAAGCCTTCCTATAAGCATCAGAAACCAGTAAGTGCCTACTACTGAGCCTGCTATTGTGGTATTTATTTTCAGCTCTTCGGTCATATAGAGATTTCCAATATTTGGAATCCCAACTTCTACACCTACATATACAAAAATAGCTACTGCTCCCAAGATAAAATGTCTGAAAGAAAGTGGACTATGGGTATTGGTCTTTGCTGATTTTCCTTCGGAATGAGTATCGACTTTAGCGATATGCGGCTCAGGAATGTCCATTAATGAAAGAACTAAAAATGCCAGTACGAAAATCCCCATTGCGAGAAAAAGTGCAGGATTGGCATCGGAGATAGAGGCTTTGCTTACCTCACCCATTAGATAGCCTACGAGCACAGGGACTATAGTTGCCCCTACCGAATTGAGTGCTCCACCGAACTGTAGCAGCTGATTTCCCTTTCTGCCTTCTCCACCAAGGGTATTGAGCATAGGGTTTACCACCGTATTGAGCATACACATAGAGAACCCAGAGATGAAAGCCCCGAGCAGATATACAGGAAAGCTCCCCATATTCCCCGCAAGGAATGTAATGCCAACACCTAAGAAACCAACAAAAACTGCTGATAGAGCGGTCTTCTTATAACCTATTTTTTGTAGCATAAGCCCCGCAGGTATGCCCATAAAAGCATAAGCGATGAAATTGGCAAAGTTTCCCAACTGGGCAAGGAAGTTAGACGATTGGAACTGATTTTTTACAATAACCCCCATTGGGTTTTGAAGCCCCGTAACGAATGCAATCATAAAGAATAAAGCAAACATCATCGTGATGGGTAGCGTGTAGCTTTTCTGTGTATTTGTCATTTTATCTTTCTTTTTAGGCTAACAAATATAGACTTTTTTATGATTTTTTTTATTGGTTTTAATTTGAGAAAACAATACTTATAATTTACTGATTTATAATGTTTAATATTTATTTGTAAGATGACTGATAAATATTCTCTCTCCCTATTATTTTAATAAGAAAGAGGGGAGGAGGGGATTTTATGCTGATGAAATTCAAATTTTGTAGTGATGAAAATATAATTTCATAGTGATGAAATTTCTATTTCGTAGTGATGAAAAAAAATTATGACAGTACGAAATTAAAAATGAGTTAGCAGAAGAAAAAAATTATGATAGCTAAGCGTAAAAAACAGGATAAAAAAGGCTTGAGACTAGAATTGCAAGAGGTTCTTTTTTGTACAAAAGCAGGGGATTTTTGTAAGGGGAGGAGGTTTCAGCTAATAGCTGTTTTAGAGGGAGATGGGAAAAGTATTCTTTATAAAGTATGCTCAAATATTAGTCAAAATGATTATCGTGTTTGTCTTTATCCTTCGTTTTATAGAGAATGAAAATCCCAATACTTAGCCCTACAACTCCTGCTATGGCATTCATAAATGCTATTTCTAAGCTATCAGTTCTTTCATTGCCCAGCTCATTCATCAGGAATATAATAATGAAAGTAGCTATGGAGAGTGTGATATGTCGCTTGCCAAAAAGTTTCATTGTCTATTTTATTTTGTAGGAAATCATTACACCTCCTCGGTAGGGGATGAGTTCACCGCTTTTGTTCCAATTTCGTTTTATATCAGAGTAGAATTCATCGGTTCTAATGCCCGTATCTTCGTCATAACCTCTATACAGCGCTTGAGAAGAGCCTACACTGAGGTATAGATCTACATTCCACCGCTCTTTCCAGTGGAACTGATAGCCCACTGTACCACCAAAAATAAAGGTAAATCCTTTCTGATAATACTTCTTTGAATCAAAAATCTGAGTTTCATCAGCTGGGTTTTTGTAGTCAGGATTGTTCCAATATGTCCATTTCTGGATATTAAAGGCTGCAAAGGAAAAGTTTGCTCCTATATAAAATTTAGAAAAAGCATTGTTAAAATAGTATCGCCCTTCTATTCCTGCCATATAAACTTGTGCGTGTTTGCCTGCGAAAGACTTCCAGGGGGAGATAAAGAAATCCCCTTGGAGGGTATATCTGTCATTGAGCTGATGTTCTACTCCTGCATTGAAAATAAGTGCTGGAAGGAATAGAGCATTACCTTTTATATAGGTAGACTGTGTTTTTATAGATGGAAGTTCTCCATCTTGAGAAAAGCAAATAAGAGAGAGAAATAAAGAGAAGAGGGAGATGAGTCTTTTCATTTTCTGAAATTAATGGGCACAAATATATTGAATTATAAAAGAAAAACGCCCCGTATTTGGGGCGTTTTCAGTGGTTTCTCCAGGAATCGAACCAGGGACACACGGATTTTCAGTCCGTTGCTCTACCAACTGAGCTAAGAAACCATTGCTTTTAGCGGTGCAAATATAGGGGTTCCTGTTCTTTCTTACAAGCATTGCTTGATATTTCCCCTTAAAGTCTTTTGAATTTAATGATTATGAGTACTTTTTTCTAGTGGGTATAGTTTTACTCTTCTCCTCACTCCCTCGCCATTTTCCCTCGCATTTTGCTTAGAAATTCTGGCGTAATGCCGATAAATGAGGCTATTTGTACTTGTGGAAGTCTATTGAGCAAGTGCGGATAGGTTTCTGTGAAAGACAGATAGCAGTCTCGTGAGTCTCCGCTGAGCATTTGGAGGATTCTGGCTTGCAGGAGTTGCTGATTTTTTTCCGAGAGCCGTCTGAAGATAAGGTTAAATTTTGGGGCTTTTTCGTAGAGGGTGTTGAGTTTTTCAAGTGAAATCTGAAAAACAGCAGTGTCTTCTATAGCATCTATTGAAAGTTCAGAAGGGATTTGCTTCTGGAAGCTCTGTATATCGGTAATCCAACCATCTTCTGTGGCAAACTGTAAGATGTGGGGCACTCCCTTTTCATCTATTTTATAAAGCCTGAGGCAGCCTGTCTCTACAAAGTTGAAATATTTCGCTACATCACCTTCTTGCAGCAGATATTGGCGTTTTCTATAAGTTTTGGGGCTGAAAAGCTCAGAAATAAGATTTTCCTCTTCTTCGCTAAGGGGAGCCTGACGGTTAAAATATTGGATAAGGCGCTGTATATCGGGTGGGGGTAAGTTCTTTTTCGGCATAATGGAGTAAGTAGGTTTTTAAGGATGAAAAAGAATTGCACGAGATAGCCCAAGCACTCGTGCAATTGAAATAAGGTTTAGTGGTGTTGCCACTTTTCTTCTTCCAGGTCTATTCTCTGGATATGTTTGCGAATGATTTCCTCGTCTATTTTTGGGTTTTTGTTGAGCTCAATCAGGATTTCTCGTTGCTCATCAAGCATAGAAAGGTACTTCTCTCGCTTGCTATCGCAGATTCTGAAATCATTTTTATCTGCGAGGATATTCCAGAACTCGGTTCGGTTTTTTGCTAAGGAAGTCCCCAGTTCGTCATCCGAATTATAATTAATATACCGATCTGATGATTGGGAGAGGGCATTACCGATTACTTTCAGAGCTTCTTCTTTTGGCAGATGGTCATCAAATTTAGGTAGTGGTATTTTCTTGATGAGGATAGGCAATGTAAGCCCTTGAATAATTAAAGTAAGAAGGATAACCACGAAAGTAATATAGAGAATCAGGTTTCTGTGTGGGAAGGGCTCGCCATTCCCTACGAGGGGGATAGACAGTGCTGCCGCAAGAGATACCACACCGCGCATACCTGCCCAACCGATGATGAGCGGAGCTGTTTTGCCAGGATTTTTCTCATCTGCTACGGTGATGAATCTTTTCATTATCTGAGTGATGACCACCGAGCCGTAGGAGGCGATGATCCGTACAATCATCAGCGTAGCGGTGATAATAAGGGCATATATCGTAGCATCGGAGAGATCCACGCCTTCTTCTATCATTCCCTCTAAAATCTGTGGCAAATCCATCCCAATCAGTGTAAATACAAGCCCATTCAGCACAAAAACATAACTTTCCCAGACGGTAATTCCTCGCGTACGGGTAGAGGCATTAAATATATTGTATCTCACATTTGAGAGGAAGAGCCCACCCGCTACCGTAGCGAGTACCCCGGATGAATGCACCTCCTCAGCTGCGATATACATTAGATAAGGACTGATGAGAGTAATGATGATATTCATATTGCTATCAGTAGGGAGGATTTTATGCAGTTTGGAAATGACCCACGCAATCGCCAAACCGATGCCAAGCCCGCCTACAACCATCCAGACGAAACTCCCTGCAGCCTGATACCAGACAAACTGCCCGGTAGTTACCGTAAGCACAGCAAATCTGAATACGATAAGCGAGGAAGCATCATTCAAAAGGCTTTCTCCTTCGAGTATGGTGGCTACTCTTTTGGGAACTTTTACGAATTTAAGAATTGCCGCTACGCTCACCGCATCGGGCGGAGAAACTATCCCCCCGAGCAAAAAGCCTAACGCAAGCGGAAAGCCCGGAATAATCGAGTTCGCTACTACGGCTACTACCGCAGAAGTAATAAACACGAGGAGAAAGGCAAAGCTGGTAATAATTCTTCTCCATTTCCAGAGTTCTTTCCACGAGTTAGACCACGCTGCTTCGTAGAGCAACGGTGGGAGGAAGATAATAAAAATCAGCTGTGGGTCTATCGTGATATTCGGTACATCTGGGATAAGGCTCAGGATAAGCCCGAGGATGACCAAGAGTATAGGATATGCTATTTTCAGCTTATTAGCAATCATAATCGCTCCCATTATCACGAGGAGCAGTCCTAAGAATAAAGCTACACTTTCTACCATTTTCTTACATCTTTTTATGGGGGTAAAAATACTGTTTTCGGTTTAAAAATGGGGCATTCCGACAGCTTCTGTATTTAATTTTATACTTTTGTGGCACTTGTTTTTAGCCCTTTTTAGCACAAGAATCCTATGTCTGATTATCGTTTAAAAGTCTTCCACACCGTAGCTACACGGCTCAGTTTTACTAAGGCAGCACAGGAGCTGAGTATTTCTCAGCCCGCCGTTACCAAGCATATCAAGGAAATAGAGCGGGAGTATAATGCCAAACTTTTCGAGAGAAAAGGGCTGAACATTAGCCTTACCGAGAGCGGGAAGCTCCTCTACCGCTATGCGGAGAAAATCCGAAACATCTATCGCGACCTCGAGTTTGAAATGAGCCAAACCAATGCTCACCTCAAAGGCAAGCTAAAAATCGGTGCCAGTACCACCGTAGCCCAATACATCCTCCCCGAGATGCTCGCAAAATTCCACGCGCGATACCCAGACATCCGCATAGAGCTCCTCACCGAGAATACCGAGAAAGTTTCCAGCTGGCTTGCCCATCATCAGATTGATTTAGGGCTGATAGAAGGTGCTTCTCGCCTGCCCTTATTTGATTATTACCCTTTCAAAACCGATGAAATCGTGCTCATCTGCAAATCTTCCCATCCCCTTGCGGGGAGGGCGATAGACCTTGCCGACCTCTACAACCTCAGTTTTGTGATGAGGGAGGAGGGCTCGGGTACGCAAGAATTTATACAAAACACCCTCGAGGCGCATTCTGTGAGCCTCCAAAAGCTCAATATCTGTATGCGGCTCGGGAGCAGTGAGAGCATCAAAAACTACCTCCAGCACTCCTCCTCGCTCGCTTTTCTCTCCATCCACACCGTGCTCCAAGAGCTTAGGAGCAATAGCCTAAGCATCGTAGATATCCGAGATTTCAGCATCAAAAGGCAGTTCCACTGCATTCTCTCCAAAGGCGAGCAGTCCCCACTCATTAAACTTTTCCTCAATTTCCAGCTCCCCTCTGGCGAGCACCTTGCCTCGCCTAAAAAGAACACACACCCATAGCAAGCCCTAAAAGTATAGAGGGCATCTATTCTGCAATGGGTTCTTATCCTACTAATTATGGAGTTTTCAATAAAACTGTGGGATTATTGCTAAAAAATCGTTTGAAAACGCCAAGACTTGTTTCCTACTACTGTCCAATTTTTGGATTTTATCAATCCTTCAGTCTTGGCGTTTTCCAATTTTTGGATTTTGATAAGTCCATTGGCTGGAAGCCATCCAATTTTTGGATGGCGCCAATCCTGTTGGTTTGGGAAAAAAAATTACCGTACTACGGTTAAGTCCATTGGATAGAAGCCATCCGAAAGTTGGAGGGGGAGGTGTAGAGGGTTTGTATAACTTAAAGTTATTAATCAAAACAAAAAACGATTGGTTTTATAATAAAAACTTATGGACTTTTGTGTGGAAAATAAATCGTAATCAAATGGAGAAATCAGACAGCAGGCAGGGCGTGAGGAAGGTGGTGTTTTTTGCTTTGGCAGTGCTCTGCCTTACGCCTTGGGTATCATCACCAGTGGCATTAGCCTTAGGTTTTTTTGTTTCTATCGCTATTCAGACGCCTTTTTCTTCGGGCAAGATTAGCCCGATTATTCATCAGCTTTTGAAGGTTTGTATCATCGGTTTGGGCTTCGGATTAGAGCTGAATGAGGCATTAAAAGCGGGGAAAGAGGGGTTCTTTTTTACGGTGGGGAGTATTTCGTTTGTGCTGGTGGTGGGCTTTGTGCTCGGCAGGCTGATGAAGCAGGAGGGGGTGCTTTCTTACCTTATTTCGGTGGGTACCGCGATTTGCGGGGGGAGCGCGATTGCTGCGATTTCACCGATTATAAAGGCATCGGGGAGGCAGATTTCGGTAGCGCTTGCGGTGGTTTTTCTGCTGAACTCCATTGCGCTGTTTATCTACCCCGCAGTGGGGCATTGGTTAGGGCTTTCGCAGGGGCAGTTTGGGCTTTGGTGCGCGATAGGGATACACGATACGAGCTCGGTGGTAGGGGCGGCGAGTAAGTTTGGCGATGAGGCACTGAGGGTAGCCACAACGGTGAAATTGGCACGTGCACTGTGGATCATCCCGCTCTCGCTACTCACCCTGTTTTTTGTGAAAAATAGCCAAGCGAAAGTGAAAATCCCTTGGTTTATCGGTGGGTTTGTCCTTGCGATTTTGGTGGGCACTTATGTACCGTTGGTCGCGGATATTAGTCTGTACATCACCGAGGTTTCTAAGGCGGGTCTACACCTTACGCTCTTCCTCATAGGCTGCACGCTGTCTCGAGAGACCTTAAAAACCATTGGGCTGAAACCCCTTATTTTCTCGGTGATAATCTGGATATTGGTGAGTGTTCTTAGCTTAGAAATCATCCTCCTGATAGGGAAATCTTAATCTAGATTCATCAATTTTTTTAATCTAGATTAATGTTTTGAGGGAGAAATACGAACTACTTTTGCCACAGAAAATTTCACTGAATAGATAATTAAAATTTAAGAAAAGATGAAAACAAGAACAGTAGAATTAGTGGCAATGCCGAGAGAACCCCACTTTGTAGGCGATGGTTTTAGAGTGCATAACTTCATCCCCAGTGGGTATCATTTGGATATGGAAAGGATGACGCCTTTTATCCTTTTGGATTATAACTCTAAGTATCATTTCCCACCGAGCGAAATACCAAAAGGGGTAGATGTGCACCCGCATAGGGGCTTTGAAACCGTAACTATAGCTTATAAAGGTAGGGTAGAGCACAATGATAGCAATGGCGGCGGCGGTGTAATAGGCGAAGGCGATGTACAGTGGATGACGGCAGCGAGCGGTGTATTGCACAAAGAATTCCACGAAACCGAATGGAGCAAAACAGGAGGGGAGTTTCAGATGGTGCAGCTTTGGGTAAATCTCCCAGAGAAAGACAAGATGTCTGCTCCCAAATATCAGGCGATAAAAAATGCGGACTTGGGGCGCTATACCTTTGACGGCGGCGAAGTGGAAGTAATCGCAGGAGAATATAACGGCGCAAAAGGAGCAGCGAGTACCTTTACACCTATATATATGCTCAACTCAAAGATAAAAAAAGGGGCAAAGCTCGACTTCCGCTTCCCTGAAAATTATAATACAGGCTTGCTCGTAATAGAAGGGAGCATTAGCATAAATGGTACTGAAAAAGCACCTATCGACCACTTCGTTTTAATGGCAAATGATGGTGAAGTATTCAGCATTGAGGCATCAGAGGATGCAATTGTGCTCGTCCTAAGTGGTGAGCCTATCAACGAGCCTATCACTGCACACGGACCTTTTGTAATGAATACCAGAAAAGAACTGGTAGAAGCGTGGGATGATTTCCAAGCAGGGAAATTTGGACAATTGTCATAAAACAGCAGTAAAAATAAATATACACAAAAAAAGAGCTTGAAGATTCAGGCTCTTTTTTTTAGAGGGGATTAAAAATCTTCTATAAAAACATTTTAAGAATTATAGAGACTATTAGAGTGATAATAATCCCTAATACCCAAAGTATGATTTTGATTTGGCTATCTACTCTATTGATTTGACTATCTACTCTATTCTCTAAATGTTTGATAGTTTGAATTACTTCTTTCATATCTTCATTTGTTTTAATGTCTATTAATTTCAAAATTGCATCTTTATGCTTTTCAGGTAAAGATTTAATAATCTCATTTATTTCGTGTAGTTCCATTTGCAAAATTATATAAAAAATTAATCACGAAGTATGTTTTACTAAAAATCACCAAAATTTTATACTTTCAGTTTTCTAAAATTTTTAAAACTTATTATACAATGAAGTTTTTCAGGTTACTTCACAATAATTTTCTTAGAAACCGCTTTGTTATTCGCTGCAGAGAGCATTTTCACGATATAAATACCTTTCTGTGCAGGAGCATTAAAGTTATCAGTAACCTTCGTCTGGGCACTTACCAATCTGCCATCTATACTGAATAGATGCACTGAATTTACCTTTTCAGAAACTTTGATATTCTCATTTGTAGAAGGAGTGGTCGGATAGAGACGAAGTTCATTAGCTTTTGATGCAAAAACATCATTAGTTGATAATGGGTCTATTCCCCAAGTGTCTTCTGCTTTATTTCCTCCCCAGATAGGTGTAGCGAGATAAGGGTTGTCGATAAACGGATTTCTGTTGTTCTGTGAACGGAAGATTTCTTCGTTTCTTTTTCTTTCAAAATCGGAAACGGGGTCTTCTACATTCCATTTGAGGAAGATATCGGGCATATCTGGGATATTAAATTCGGAATTTCCTCCTGCTCCTATGTTGTTAGGGTGAGTTCTGTTTCCATAGCGAACATACATATACATAATGATGCGGGCTACATCTCCTTTCCATTCATCGCCAGGATACCAGTCTGTACCTATAATATCAGATTCTCCACTTCCATTGGTGAATGCTCTGTTGTTTCTTCTGGAGTTCCATCTTACATCGGCTGCTCTCAGGTTGTGAGCATCTGTTCCTGCATCGCCTTTTTTTGTTAGTAAAGGAGGTGTTCCGAGTGATTTTGCGAAAACATGCTCACGATTCCATTTTCCTTCTGGGCTTCCGCCTTTTCCTAATGCTTTTTTACTTCTTGAGCGGTCTGTTCGGGTATCACTATTGGGTGTAGTATAGCCATAGATTAGCAGTACATTGTCTTTGTTTTCAGGGTCTTCGTCGGCCCTTTGCAGAATACTCCAGACATCATTGTATGTAATTCCTTTATGCCCATTCTTAATGGCATACTCTACTTGTTGTTTTACAATGTTTTTTGGTTGAGAGAAGTCTATACTATTATAATATTGAGGAATATTTTGAGTAATACCTAAAGCAGGTATAAATAA
>ERZ772827.178-NODE-178-length-36291-cov-3.383348_pt1 | contig 36291 bp, 35 predicted proteins | sample MGYA00580850_ERZ772827 | MGnify/ENA primary metagenome ERZ772827 (study PRJEB29015, sample SAMEA2737950) | human oral metagenome | biome: human oral; feature: human-associated habitat; material: dental | place: China | collected 2145 ... | reverse complement strand
AGTACAAACACCCTCTGGAAAAGTGATAAAATTAGAAACAGAGGACAAGGGACTGTACAGCGCTGGATATTTTGAGGCAACAGAAAAGGGTATTTATACCGTGAGCTTTAATCATCTTGTAAAAGACGCTTTTAAGGGAATGAAGATCCGCTATCAGTCGGTTGGATTTGTGAGCACAGATGCTTCAATAAATAAGAAATTAACTCTGGGAGATAAAGATTATTTTCAATTGGTACTTCAAACTAAAATAAAGGATGGAAAGCGCAACTATCAAATGCTAAAAAGCGATCATCTTTCAGATAAAATTAAAGTGAGGATAGAGCTTAATGGAGGTGAGCCCAAGTCTGTTCGTGTAGATAAAAAGGGGAATTTCAGCTTCTCTCCTGTGAATAAGGATAAGTATATGCTAAGGTTCAGCTCTTCCAAAACTGTAAATGAAAAGTATAACGGTGCTGATGTAAATGTAGAATATACCTCATTGGTTTATGTAAGAGGTACAGAATATGTGAACTATAGCAACTAACAAACAGCCCACTAAATAAAAAAAACAAAGGCTCAGCTTATTGAAAGCTGAGCCTTTTCTATAATGAAACAGTATTTTTATTAACAAAACTCTTCATAAGCTGCTTGAAGATTTGCTGCAAGAGCACCTGGAGCATTACCTTCGATATGGTGTCTTTCGAGCATATGCACTAATTCACCATCTTTAAAAATTGCTACACAAGGTGAGCTCGGTGGGAATGGTGCAAGGAATTTGCGGGCTTCTGCAACGGCTTCATTATCTACACCAGCAAAAACACCCTCAGCACCCTAAACGCCTGGGCGCCAACCCGATCGAGTAGATAACCCCTGGTCTTGCTCCCCCAGCAGCACAACCGCAAACGGAATTTATAACGAGAAGCGTAGTTCCTTCTCTTTTAAGTGCTTGATTTACCTGTTCGGCAGTTACTAAATCTTCAAAGCCTTTATCTGTAAGCTCTGCCTTCATAGGCAATACTAAGTCTTGTGGATACATAATATTATTTATTTAAAAGTTTTTCTTAATCTTTTTCGCGTGCAAAAATACATATTCTATAGCAAAATATAGCAACGGCTGATAGCTCTCCATTAAAAACATACCAAAAGAAAGCCGTGACATATTGGCACAAAAAAGCCCAGATATTTTATCTGGGCTTTTTGTACTATTTTTTGTGAAAGACTAATCTACATCTTTATTCAGGAAGCTGTTCTGACGAATCTGAGCCTCTCCTTTATTATCTTCGGAGATGAAGAAAGAATTCTGCTCCTCAGTAGATGGAGCTTCATCAATCGAGATATTCTTTCTTCTGAAAGCAGGGACAGTCTCAAATTCATTTTCTGCTTCTGCAGAAGAATCTGCTCGGTAATAATTGAACTGTTGCAAGCGGTTTCTCCTCTCCTGAACCTTCTTTTGCTTATGCTCTTCAGATTCCTTAGTAATGAAAGTAAATCCTTCCTTTACCTCTTCGCTTTTATTTTGAGGAACTTCCTGAATATCTTCCTGCGGACTGAAAGTATGGGAAGGCTTAACCTCTTGCTCTACCTCAGTGCTTATTTTTTTTTTAACCTCGTACTGCGGTGCTATTTCTTCTTTATTAAGAGTAAAGCTGACCTCAACGGGTTTTTCCTCATGGGATGGGAAGGTTTCTTTCGGGCTTTCTACCTCAAATGAAAATGCTGAGCTTTCGTACTCATCAAAATCTGAGAAAAGGTTGATTTCGGATTTTGAGTCTGAATCATCATTACCAAAGAAGCCTACTTGTACAGGGACTTCCTCTTCTATAACTAATGTCTGAGAAGAAATAGCTGGCGAGGCTGCACTAAACTGAGGAGTGGGTTCAAAAACAGGGTCTTCATCATCATCCAATCGAAATATATTTTTATCTGATGGTAAAGATTCTTCCTGAGTTCTCTGCTCTCTCGTCTTAAATGGAGATTCTTTTTTAGGAGCGTTATCGTCTAACTTAAATGTAACTTTTTCAGATTCTCCTATCTGAATTTTTTTTTGATTATCTTTATTAAATCCTGTAGCGATGACGAGAACTTTAATTTCATCTCCCAACTGTTGGTCTGTGCCAACTCCAAAAATAATATTAGCTTTATTATTTCCTCCTGCCTCTTCCTGAATATATCTATTGATAAACCCAATTTCTTCCATAGTAGCTTCTTGATTTTCTTCATTACCACTAAGGATAAGGAGGAGTACATCTTTAGCTCCTGTAATCTTATTATCGTTTAATAATGGGGAGTCAAGAGCCTTTTTAATAGCTTCTTCTGCCCTGTTTTCTCCAATAGCAGAACCTGTAGATATCAACGCAGTACCTGAATTTTCCAATACAGATTTAGCATCTCTAAAGTCTATATTAACAACTAATGGAGCGGTGATGACTTCTGCCATACCTTTAACTGCATTACTAAGGATTTCATCTGCACGGGCAAAACCACTTAGGAAACCGAGCTTAGGGAATAGCTGTAGCAGCCTTTCATTATTAATAACGATAAGGGAATCTACGCTCTCTCTTAGTTTTTCAAGCCCCTGCTCTGCTTGGGTAAGTCTTATTTCACCTTCAAAGGAAAAAGGAATAGTTACAATAGCTACGGTAAGGATACCCATATCTTTAGCTACTTTAGCTATTACTGGAGCAGCACCTGTACCTGTACCACCACCCATGCCTGCTGTAATGAATACCATTTTAGTATTCTGACCAAGCATTGCTTTTATATCATCTATGCTCTCAAGAGCTGCTTTTTCTCCTTCTTCTGGATCGGCACCAGCACCAAGACCTTCGGTAGTGGTAAGCCCAAGCTGGATTTTATTTTCTACGGGATTTTTATGCAGTACCTGCTGGTCAGTATTACAAATAACGAAATCTACACCGTGGATACCTCTTTCGTACATATGTTTGAGGGCATTATTACCTGCTCCACCAACGCCTATTACTTTAATGATTGAGGATTTCCCTTTTTCCATATTAAAACTCAGTTCCTTCATATTTTAATTTTCTTCTTCGTTAAAGAATTTCGTTATTATTTTTAATAAATTTTCCCCAAAAATAAATTTTTTTGACTGTTTTACAATAGGTGTTTCTTCTTTTGATTCATCTTTTTTTCCACTATTACTACTGGCTGGCGTATTTTCGGGGGTTATTTCCTGAGCTGAGCTGTTTTCTACTTTATCATTCAGAGAAATTTTTTGGAGGAGCTCTTCTCTTTCGCGAATTTTCAAGCTCTCCATAAGCAATCCGATAGCGGTAGCGAATTCAGGGTTTTTAAGAATCTGGTTTTTATCATTTACCACATATTCATTGGCATAACCTATTCTACTATCAAAGCCTGTGATATAGTTGGTGAGGAGACGAAGGTTTTTCAAATTAGAACCACCACCTGTGAGCACAATACCTCCGATGAGCTTTTTCTTTCTCTCGGTAGCACCATAGGCTTTAAGCTCGGTATTGACCATTTCTAAAATCTCATCAAGACGAGCCTTGATAATTTTTGCCAATGTTTTAAGAGAGATTTCTTTATCTGCTCTGCCGTGAAGACCTGGAATAGTCACAAAGGTGTTTTCTGGCTCCGTATCTGGAAGAGCAGAACCAAACTTTACTTTGAGCTGCTCAGCGTGCTTCTCAATGATGGAGCAGCCCTCTCGAATGTCGTCTGTAATGATACCTCCGCCGTAGGGAATGACACAAGTATGACGGATGATATTATCTTTGAAAATAGCAATATCGGTAGTGCCACCGCCAATATCTACAATCGCAACGCCTTCTTCTTTTTCTTCTTTGGTAAGGACGGAATCCGAGGATGCAAGGGGCTCAAGGGTAAGGGCTTCCATTTCCAAGCCTGCTTCTCTAACGCATCTAATGATGTTTTTAATACTTGCCATCTGCCCGACGACAACATGGAAGTTTGCCTCCAACCTCTTGCCGTGCATACCGATAGGTTCTTTAATCTCGCCTTCGGAATCTATTTTATATTCTTGTGGTAAAACATGGATAATCTGCTCACCAGGAAGCATCACCAGCTTCTTTACCTGCTCTTTGAGCCTTTCGATATCTTCTTCGGTGATAACGGCCTCTGGATTGTCTCTCATAATATAATCCGAGTGCTGAAGAGAGCGAATATGCTTGCCTGCAATACCAACTGTAACTTTCTGAATGGATACACCCGAGCTTTGCTCAGCTCCTTCTATAGCTTTTTTAATGGACTCAATAGTCTGCGTAATATTATTGATAATCCCTTTATGAACACCAAGACTCTTGGAACGCCCCATACCGAGAACTTCTATTTTGCCCTGTGCATTTCTTTTGCCTACAATGGCTACAATTTTTGTGGTACCTATATCCAGACCTACCGAATAATTATCCTGATTTTGCATACTCCTTATATTATTTATGTTTTACCCTTTTTTATTTTTCGCTGACTGGTTTTCTTTCTTCTTATCTTCCTCTCTATTAATAACTTTTGGTTTCCTTTCAGATTGCGAAGGATTAGACTTCATTTCTGGTTCAGAGGCGTGCTTCATTTCCTTTCTACCGGCAGCTAAGATACTATCATTTTCTTTAAAGTGAGGATTGAGCGTAGTAACGATTTGATTGCTGTACTTCACCGAAATTTTCCTGTATTTCTCTGGGTCTTGATAAACCAAAATCTTTTCCACAAAGGTTTTAAAGCCTTGTATTTTAAAGTCTATATTATCCAAATCACCAATCTCTACTCGATAATGTCCATCGCTGGTAAGGAGGAAATAATTATTCCTCTGCTTGGAAATACCGATAAAATACTTTTTGCAAAAGTCGTCATTTTCTATCTTTTTTACCAAGTACATCAGCTGGGGATATTCTTCTGGCTTCACATCTCCACTTACGAGCATACATTTATGGGAATAATTTTTAGAGATGGGGAATTCGACTCCCTTTTCATCTACATAAAAGACCTCTCTCTCGCCTTTGCTAAGCCTGAAAACGGGAATTCGCTGCTTGATATCGAGATTTAATTCGCCATTGAGGTTGAGATAGACATTAGCAGAATCTACCGCAGGGAGGGCTTTAATCTTTTTTTCAAGGACAGGGATATTTACATCCCCTACCCTACTCGATGGATTTTCTTTATTAACGAGGGTTTTAATATCTGCCTCATCAATGAAGTGAACGGGAGTAGAAGTATTATTGAGATGAATAGAAACTTTATCATCTGTGATTTTCTGGTTATTAAACCTCTTGATAGAGAAGTTCATCAGAAAGCCTAAGATGATAACGGTAACCAAAATTTTGAGAATCCTATACTTATTTTTCATTATATATCGTGGTTTGCTTATGTTTTAGTCTATACCTCCGCCCCATTTGATAATAGGGTCGTAGAGGGTGTCTATATTTCCTGCGCCTACGGTGAGGAGCACATCAAAGTCTCTTTGTTTTATCTTGCTGAGGGCTTGATTAAGGGTGCAGACCTCTTTATTCTCGGTGTTGATTTTATCGAGGAGCCATCGGGAGGTGATTCCCTCGAAGTCCTCCTGCAATTCTCTGGCGGGATAGATGTCTAGAAGGAGTAAATCATCTCCTTTGGCGAGAACCTCAGCGAAGCCATCGGCGAAGTCTCTCGTTCGGCTAAAGAGGTGAGGCTGAAAGACGATGAGGAGCTTTTTATCGGGTGAGAAAGCCCTTACGGAGCTAATCACGGCGCTGAGCTCGGTGGGGTGATGGGCATAATCATCAATATAAATCTTTCCATTGGCGAGTTTGTGCTTAGTATATCGCCTTTTGATGCCTTTAAAGGAAGAGATACCGCTCTGGAGCTGCTCGTAGGTGGCGCCCAAAGAATGGAGGAGGGCGATGGCAGCGGTGGCATTCTCCACATTATGGATGCCGGGGATTTCCCAAGAGAATTCTACCTTATCTTCATTAGAATGGAAGGTGAAGAGGGTTTTCTCGCCTTCTACTCTGAGGTTATCGGAGTAGAAATCTGCTTTCTCATTAACGGCATAGGTCAAATGTGGGGCTTTGATGTCTGCTCCTTTTCGTACGAAGAGCTTTTTCTCGTCCCTGACCAAAGCGGCAAAGTCTCGGAAGCTGTCTTCTATATGATTTTTATCTCCGTAGATATCGAGGTGGTCTGCATCTATGGAAGTAATAATCGCCCAATCTGGGGAGAGGCTGAGGAAGCTCCTGTCGTACTCATCGGCTTCTACGATGGAGATTTCGCTGCCTTTATAGAGGAAGTTGGATTTAAAATTTTCGGAAATCCCTCCGAGGAAGCAGGAGAACGGCAGCCCTGCGACATTGGACAGATGTGCAACGAGGGTGGAAGTCGTCGTCTTGCCGTGCGTACCTGCTATGGCGAGGCACTCGGTATGCTTGGTAACGATGCCGAGTGCTTTGGCGCGCTTAACGATGGTGAAATTTTGCTGCTCAAAGTGTTCTAAAATCTTTAATTTCTTTATGGCAGGGGTGTAGATCACCAGAGTATCCTCTGGATGGAGGGCTTTTATGTCTGCACTTACCTCATCTTGGAAGGAGATGCTCACCCCCTCTGATACGAGTGCATCGGTGAGCTTGGTGGGGGTTTTATCATAGCCAGAGACCCTTTTACCGAGGGACTTAAAGTATCTGGCGAGGGCAGACATCCCTATACCCCCAATGCCCACGAAATAAAAATTCTGATATGTATTTATGTTTTGCATCCCTTTTATATATAGTATTTAATACTGTTGTTTTCTTTGCGTTACATTTTGTTTGCTACGCGTTACATTTTGTTTGCTACGCGTTGCATTTAGCTTCCTTCGTGCTACGGAAGGTACCTTTTGTGTTGCGGAAGGTACCTTTTGCGTTGCATTTAGCTTCCTTCGTGCTACGGAAGGTACCTTTTGTGTTGCGGAAGGTACCTTTTGTGCTACGGGCGGAGGGATAAGGCCTCCAGTAGCTGCGCTACAATCTCCTGTGTGGCTTTTGGCTTTGCAAAGAGGGAGAGATTGCGAGACATCTGCTCCCTTAGGCTTTGATTGTTGCAAATTTCGGATAAAGTTTGCCAAAATACAGCCTCCATTTGAGAATCTTTTACCATTCGGGCGGCATTTTTTTCCACAAGAGCCATTGCATTCTTGGTCTGATGATCCTCTGCGGCAAACGGAAAAGGTACCAGCAAGATAGGCTTGCCCGCTATGGCAAGCTCTGAGATGGCAATAGCCCCCGCTCGAGAGACAATGACATCCGCAGCGGAATATGCAAGCGCCATATCTGAGATAAACTCACGCACTTGTATGTTTTCAGTCGCCAGATTTTGTGAAATGATGTGCTGGTAATCGGTTTTGCCCGTCTGCCAAATCAATTGGATTCCCAGCTCGTTGATTTGAGGGATGAGTTTTTCCCAAGCATTATTCAGCGTGCGAGACCCCAAAGACCCTCCTACCGAAAGTATTGTGAGCTTGTTCTTATCTAACCCCAATTTCTCCTTTGCAGAAGCCGTGCTTTCTAAACCAGAAAGGACATTCTCGCGGATAGGATTACCGAGGAAATAGACTTGAGTATGTGGAAAAAAATGCTGCATATCTGGGTAGGCAGTGAAAACCCCACGAGCCCTTTTGGAGAGGAAAATATTGGTCTTTCCAGGGAGAGAGTTCTGCTCTTGAATGAAAATAGGCACTCCAAGCGTAGAAGCAATATATAAAGCCGGCGCAGAGGCAAAGCCACCCGTACCGACCGCGAAATCTGGCTTAAAACGCTTGATAATCCTCCGCGCCTTCCACAAACTGGAAATAAGCTTGAACGGCAAAGAGATATTTTTGAGGAGATTGCCTCTATCAAAGCCCGCGATACTAAGACCTTCTATCTTAAAGCCCGCTTGTGGGACTTTTTCCATTTCCATTTTGCCATTTGCACCGATGAAGAGGAATTCTGCCTCTGGGAAACGCCTTTTGAGCTCCTGAGCTATGGCTATAGCAGGGAATATATGCCCTCCTGTACCTCCACCACTGATGAGTATTTTCATATTGGGTTTGTATTATTAATCCTTAAACTACGCTATATCGTTTATCTCTTCTATATCTTGTTTCTTACGGAGCCCTTCCTCATCCATTACCTGAATCTGATCGCTCACACTGAGAACCAGCCCCAACTGTATATAAGTAACCAGCATAGAAGACCCCCCGTAGCTTATAAGTGGAAGCGGCTGACCCGTAACTGGGATTAAATTTACCGCAACCGCTATATTAACGGCAATTTGAACGAAAATCATTATCCCGATTGAAAAGACGAGCAGCGTACCAAAGAAGCGATCTATCTTGCTTGCTATCATCACGATTCTCAAAAGCATAATGAAGTAAAGAAATATAAGAAAAATAGCCCCCAAGAGGCCGTACTCCTCAACAATAATAGCGAATATAAAGTCTGATGCCGATTGTGGGAGCATTTGTTTCAAGGCACTTTTGCCTGGCCCCATACCCGTAAGCCCACCGTGAACGATTGCTGCTTTTGCTTGATCTACTTGGTAGGTTTTTGTCTTCATCGCTTCATCTTCTACCTCATTATTTTGAGTTTTTGAAGAGGTAAAGGTTTCTATACGGCTCATCCAAGTATGAATACGAGAACCTCCGAGCCAATTCGTATTAAGAGCTACTAAAATGAATAAAGTCCCTGCTACAAGAGCTGAAGCCATAAAGCCTCCGATATAGCTCCACTTCATTTGCCCTACAACTAAGACCGCAAGCGAAACGAGGAGTATCATCAGTGCCGTAGAGCCATTGTCTTTTGCTACTAAAAGAAAAACAAGCATAATAGTACCAAATACCCCCAGCCATATTTCCCAAGGTTTTCGCTCTCGCCCTATGTCTTTTGTAAGAAAACGGCAGAGGTAGATAATAAGCATTAAGTAAGCAAATGTAGAAGGCTGGAAAGATATTGAAATGATGGGTATTTTCACCCAACGGGCTGCGGAAGCTCCATCAATGGTTTGCCCACTAAAGGTAGCCCAAACTATTGCCCCTATGGAAGCAACGAGAAATAAAACGCTCAGCTTTCCTATATAATGATACTTTATAATGGACATTACTCTCATCGTGAGAAGCCCAAAAATAATAAAGCCTATATGCTTGGCTATATGCCCAAGTGTAGTACCATTATTGACGATATACTCAAGGTTTGAGCTTGCTGAATATACAGGGAATATGGAGAGTATAGAAATCAGGATAACAACCCCCCAAAGGATTTTATCTCCTTTTAGCAGTTCTTTTTTTGTTTTTAGAGGCGTGTAATCATTCATTGGTTGTATTCCTTATTTGGCTTTTAATATTTCATCTTTAAATTGCTTCCCTCGGTCTTCATAACTTTTGAAGAGATCATAGCTGGCACAGCAGGGAGATAGGAGTACGGTATCACCAGATTGGGCGAGGGATTTACAAGTTTCCACACATTCTGAGATACTTGCCGTACTGTAAATTCGTTCTACTTCATCTTTAAAGAAGTCTATAATCTTTGAGTTATCTACTCCCATACAAACGATGGCTTTTACTTTTTCTTTCACCAAATCTTGTACTTCTGTATAGTCATTTCCCTTATCGGTACCGCCAACAATCCAAATGGTAGGGCGGGTCATACTTTCTAATGCATAATATGCCGCATTTACATTGGTAGCTTTGCTGTCGTTTATATAATCTACCCCATCGATTTCTGCAACAAACTCCAATCTGTGCTCAACAGGCTGGAAGCTCATCAGAGATTCCCTAAGGCTCTCATTACTTATATTTAAGAGTTTAGCAACTAATGAAGCCGCGAGGCTGTTTGCCACATTGTGCATCCCTACAAGGCTCAGCTCTTTTACCTCTATCGAGAAAGGAGAGGCAAGTGATATTTCTAATCGGCCATCTCGGAGAGAAGCTCCTTCATCAAGATTTTCTTTTAGGGAAAATGGAATCTTATGAGCACGAAGAGGTAAATCTTTTAAGAGACGAGTACTCATTTCATCATCTTGATTATAGATAAAAAAGTCTTTTGGCTCTTGGTTTTGGGCAATTTTAAACTTTGCCAAAGCATATTCTTCGTACTGATAGTTATATTGATCAAGATGATCGGGAGATAGATTGAGAAGCAAGGAAATATACGGACTGAAGTTCTGAACATCATCAAGCTGGAAGGAACTTACTTCAAGGACGAAGTAATCATAATTCTCATCAGCTACTTGTTTTGCAAAGCTCGTCCCAATATTCCCACCGAGCCCTGCATTGAGCCCTGCATTTTTAAGGATATGATAGATAAGCGAGGTAGTCGTCGTCTTCCCATTACTCCCTGTAATCGCAATAATTTTAGCCTCCGTAAATGCTGAGGCAAATTCTATCTCTGATGACAAACGAATCCCTTTCTGTTTTACTTTCTGAACGATTTCTGATTTTTTAGGAATCCCTGGTGATTTTATTACCCAGTCTGCCAAGAGAACTCGCTCCTCTGTATGGCAACCTTCCTCAAAGGGTATATTATGCTCCGTAAGGCGATTTTTATATTCCTCACGAATCATCCCTTTATCTGAAAGGAAGACTTCAAATCCCTTTTTCTTTGCGAGATATGCCGCCCCAAAGCCACTCTCTCCCCCACCTAATATTACTACTTTCATTGTTTTTAAGTTTTATACCTCTCCTCCTATCTAATCTTCAAAGTTATCAAACATATAATAGCCAATAGAATTCCTATAATAATCATTCTATTCACGATTTTACTTTCGTGATAGCCCTCCTTCTGATAATGATGATGAAGGGGAGACATCTTGAAAAGCCTATTGTTCTGAGCATATTCCAGACCGTATTTCTTTTTCCTGTATTTGAATACAAGCACTTGAAGTACTACCGAGAGGTTCTCTACAAGGAAAATCCCACAAAGCACTGGGATGAGCAATTCTTTCCTCAGGATAATGGCAAGAACTGCAATAACTCCTCCCAGCATAAGGCTCCCCGTATCTCCCATAAAGACCTGCGCAGGATAAGTATTATACCAGAAGAAACCGATAACAGCACCCACCATTGCAATAGCGAAGATAGTCGTCTCTCCCATATTGGGCAGGAACATTATATTGAGATAATCGGCAAAAATGATATTCCCCGAAAGGTAAGCAAAGAATGCCAAAGCAAGGAGAATGATGGCGCTGGTCCCTGCCGCAAGCCCATCAATTCCATCCGTAATGTTGGCACCGTTAGACACAGCGGTTACAATAAAAATCACAATGGGGATAAAGACCGCCCAAGAGTATGCCTCTGCATCCTCATCGCTCATCCAAAAAAGAATCTTGCTATAATCAAATTCATTGTTCTTCACAAAAGGCACAGTAGAAACCACTGCTTTTTCAGGTGGGGCAAACTTCTGCTCTACTGCCTTATTTGGATATTGAGCTGCATCGGTGTATTGTCTTTTTACCAAAACCTCTGGGCTACAATACATCACTACCCCAACAATAAGCCCAAGACCTACCTGACCTACGATTTTAAATTTCCCACTTAGCCCATCTTTATTCTTTTTTACCTTTTTCAGATAGTCATCTATAAAACCAATAATCCCCATCCATAGAACGGAGATGATTAAGAGCAGGATGTAAATATTTAAGAATTTAGTAAAAAGCAAGACAGGGATAAGCGCAGAGACAATAATGATAAGCCCTCCCATAGTAGGCGTACCTTCTTTCTGCTTCTGTCCATCGAGCCCCAAGTCTCTCACCAGCTCTCCCATCTGTTTTCTCCTGAGATATACGATGATTTTCTTCCCATACACCAGCCCTATAAATAGAGACATCAGTACCGCCATACCCGCACGAAAAGAAATATACCGAAACAGATTAAGCCCTGGTATATACACGCCATTTGCGGTGAGGTATTCATATAAATAATATAACATAATGCGTATTGTCTTATTCTAATTGTCGCTTATTCTTTTATATTCTTGATTTTTTTTGGTTCCCATAAGGCTTTCCCAGCCTGTGGCTACAAAAATAAGACATCTGATGACGAGAATAAAGTTTTTCGCATAGTTTATTAGGATTTTAATTTTTCCTTTTATCTTGGATATATTTTTCCTCATCTACATTAGATTTTTTGATTGACAATTTGAAACATATACTTTAAACCCTCATACAGAATAAGATAGACTTTTCTATTCCAAGTATATTTGAATTTAGTCTAACAATCGGGTAATACAAAGCATAACCAGCTTATCTGGGCAGAACGCAGATAACATACCTTTATTGGGTATTCATCAGGGAAGAGTGATATTCTTTCAATTTATCCTGCATTAGATTTTTAAGAGATTCAAGGCTTACACCTTGATTTTGGACAAGGAATACGATGGGTGTATTATAATTAGAGAGATGCTGCCACATTTTTAGAACTCTTGACTTATCTCTCTGCCTATCAATATAGATATTAGGGCTTTTTACCTCTACGATAAGCCTATCATTATCTCCGAAAAAGGAAGGTAGCTCGGAGATTTTTACAACTTCCTCCCAAGGAATGAGACCATATTCAGAGCTCATTATTCCTCGCTCATTAAGAGAGAGTCTTCTCGGCTGCGCTCGCCAAGTATCTTTTTTAATGAGGAAATAAGGTAAATAATAAAAGGCAGGTGAAGGGTGAGGAAAATAAGACCTTCGAGAAACGCAGATAAATACCATATAACAAAAATAGCAAACCAATAGAGTCGATACATTAGGATAACCCAGATAAAAAACAAACCAAAACTCTTAGCAAGGTGTCTCAGTAGCTTTTTTAGATAGAACAGGGAGCTTCCATTGAGGATAAGCTCTTGGCCGGAATATATCTTTTTATCATCCATAGAGTACAGAGAATTAGGAATATAGTGCTATGCCTCCTAAAAGCTGAAAACCTTTCTATCCAGCACCTGAAAGAGTAGAATCAGTAGGAGGCCGTCTTGCACAATCTCCTTTTCTTTTATAGCGATCAGCATTATAGGAAGGGCGTAGTAGGATAAGGGATTATTGGTTTTAAGCATTTACTTTCCCATTAGCTGAAGGAGTTCAGTGATGACTTCTCTGTCATCAAAATGATGCCTTACGCCTTTGATCTCTTGGTAGGTCTCGTGCCCCTTACCGGCAACGAGGATAATGTCCTTAGGCTCGGCAAATTTAATCGCCATTTTAATTGCTTCCTTGCGGTCGGCAATCACAGTATACTTGCTGAAATGCTGAGGCGCAATGCCCGCCTCTATATCCTTAATGATTTGGAGGGGCTCCTCATCTCTCGGGTTATCAGAAGTGAGGATGGAGAGTGTAGCCTTCTGGGTAGCGATGCTTCCCATCTGGGGTCTCTTGCCGTGGTCGCGATTGCCCCCGCATCCGAAGACACAGATAAGGCGTTCGTTCTTGGTTCGGGTTTCATTAATGCTCTCGAGAATGTTTTCCAGAGCGTCTGGCGTATGGGCATAATCCACAATGAAAATAATACCTGTAGCAGATGTAATGACTTCAAACCTGCCATTTACTCTTCGTAGCTGAGACATTGCACGAAGTATATCTACCTGCTCGAAACCCAGCTCAGAAGCTACGGCAAATACGAGGAGGAGATTGCTAACATTAAACTTGCCTGTGAGAGCCGTCCAGAACTCTTGTCCATTAAAATTAAGGAGCATCCCTTCAAAGCTGTATTCAAGGCAACGAGCAGAATAGTCCGCAAGGGTTCGCGTAGCGTATGTCCTTCGTTTTGCCTTTGTATTTTGAAGCATTACAAGCCCATTCTTATCATCTATATTGGTAATGGCAACGGCCTCAGGGGAGAGGTTATCAAAGAAAGATTTCTTGGTATAGAGATAGTCTTCAAAGGTTTTATGATAATCTAAATGGTCACGAGTAATATTCGTAAAGCCAGCTATCTTGAAATTTAATCCTTCCGTCCTAGACTGGTGGATACCGTGAGAACTTACTTCCATAAATGCGTATTCGCAGCCGCTATCTACCGCCTCTGCCATTATTCTATTGATACTGATAATATCGGGTGTGGTATGGGTGGAGGGATAGACCTTGCTCCCAATCCTATATTCCACAGTAGAGATAAGAGCTGTCTTGAAACCTAAGAGATTAAAGGTCTCTGACAAGAGAGTAGTAGCAGAGGTTTTGCCATTAGTCCCCGTAATACCGACAAGTGTAATCTTCTCCGATGGATTGCCGTAGAAATTAGAAGCAAGCGCCCCAAGAGCTTTTACAGAATTCTTCACCTTGATGTAAGCTACCTCATCTCTTAAATCGGCTGGAAGGGTTTCGCAGACTACTGCTACAGCTCCTGCATCGAGTGCTTTATCTACAAACTGATGCCCATCAGTAGCCACTCCTTTTACCGCAATGTATAAGCCACCTGGCTGAATCTTTCGGCTATCGAAATTTAGATTTGATATATCTCTATTGAGCTCACCTACACCTTCCAGAATAGGGAGTTTATGTATTAAGTCTTGTAAATTCATTGGTTTATCTTTTAAGTTAGGTAAGTTATATAGTATTCTTTTTGGCTTAATTCTCAGACCATTTTGATTTTATTCTCATTAATATTGATTTCCTTTAAAGTCTGATAGTATAAAGCCTTTATCTTATTGAGCAAGGGTTAAATAAATCCTCTGGTCTTTTTTAATGACTGTACCTGCTTTTGGGAATTGCTCCTTAATCCGCCCTACGCCTTTATACTGCACTCTGTAGCCTTGGTTTTCAAGCTGGGGAATCACCTCCACCCCTGAGAGCCCTTGCACATTAGGCATTACACCGTTTTTCACAGAAACTTTTGCTGGTTTTGAGAGTAACTTATTGAGATCTGCTTTCTTCTCCTTTAACAGTTCTTTCTCTATGTTTTGAGGGGTTTTCAGGAAGGTTTTCCCTGCTATTTCCTTAAATACAGGAGCTGCTACCGTCCCTCCATAATACCCGATAGAGGTGTCTGGCTGGTCAATCATAACATAGCAGGTATATTTCGGCTTATCGGAAGGATAAAAGCCTGCAAAAGAAGCTCGGTATTTCATAGAACCTGCAATCCAGTATTCAAATCGGGCTGTTCCTGTCTTACCTGCCATTTTGAGGTTGGGAGTAAAGATACTTTTTGCAGTACCTTTTTCCACAGCTTTGGTAAGGGCATCGGTCATCATCTTAATCGCTTTTTCGGAAGCCATACTTTTAACCAAGACTTCTGGCTCAGCGGTATAGATTACCTTACCGTCTTTCATTATTTTATCTATGAAGAGGGGTTTTAGCATCTTCCCACCATTGGCAATACCGTTATAAAAAGTAGCCAGCTGGAGGATATTAAAGTTCGTTGAATAACCATAAGAGATAGATGCCAGAGTGGCTTTATTCCAGCGCTTATGGTCTGGAGTAATAATCTTAGGCTTGGTTACACCTGGGAGTTCCAGTTCCATTTTATCAAACATCTTCCATCTTTTAAGATGATTGAAGAATACCTGCGGCTCATCTGCATAGAATTTTGTAATGAGCTTTGCCGTACCTACATTGCTCGATTTTGCGAGTACATCGCTGATTTCATAAACACCCCCACCGTGCCCATCGGTGATTCTCTGTTTGGCATATTCCCAAACGCCATTTCCTACATCTACGGTAGTGTTTTCATCAATAAACCCATCATCCATAGCCGCCAAAAGGGAAATGGTCTTAAAGGTAGAGCCAGGCTCTATACCATCTTTCAGAGCGTAGTTATAAGAATCTACATACTCTCCTCTTTCGTTCTTTTTGAGATTGACCATTGCGCGGACTTTCCCTGTCTCTACTTCCATAAGAATCACAGTACCGTGGTCGGCATTGTATTTCACCAACTGCTTTTGAAGCGCCGAGCTAACGATATCCTGTATCCTAAGGTCTATGGTAATATAAACATCGTTACCATCTATGGGCTCTTTGATTTTCCAATAATCAATCGGTTTCCATTGTATTGAATTTACTCTCTGCTCGAGGCGTTTGCCATCCGTACCCGAAAGATGTTTAGAAAAGGCTGCTTCCAAGCCAGACTTCCCTCGCTCATCATCCATACCGATGGTTCCTCTACCGATTTCCACCGTTGAGAGCTCCCTTGTATATCGTCTGTCTACAATAAAGCCTCCTTTATTTTTACCTTTCTTAAAAATCGGGAACTTTCGGATTCTATCATATTGGTCATAATCCAACCCCCGCACGAGGGAGTAGTATTGATTTCCCTTCTTCTTCTGTGTATCGAGCTTAGTACGGAAGTAGCTCTTCGGTTTATTAAACATCACCGAGAGAGAATCGGTAAGGCTGGATATATTGTTCTGATACAGCGTATCTCTTATCGTCTTAAAATCTATATAAATATCATAGCGCATTACGGTAGTTGCCAAGATAGAACCATCGGAAGCATAAAGATTCCCCCGTGCTGCTTTCAGGGTAGCTTCGCGGTAGTTTTTTCGGACAATTTCCTGCTGTATCTCCTCTACATTAGTGGTTTGAATAAATAAAATACGCACAACAAAAAAGATAAACAATAGAGCAACCACCGCTACAAAAGCATAAGCCCAGTATAGGGTTCTCTTTCGTTTGAGTTCAAATTCCGTACTACTTTTTGCCATTGGTGCTGTCTATTTTTATCAATAATTTATGGGGATGTTTTTCCAGAGGGAAGAGCGAATCTTTCTCCATTTCTTTTCCGAGTTCGGATTCCATTTTCACTTTTATCAAACGGCTTTGGGCATATGCGTTGCGAGATTTATATTCTTCTACCTGCTCTTTGAGCTGGTTCACCTGCTTTATTTTATTGCTCGCCATATGGCTGAGATAGATGGTAATAAAGACCAATACAGATAGAAACAAGAAGTATTTATAGTTTGCCCGAATCTCTTCAAGGTGGAGGAAGTTCCCCTTTATAATATCCTTAAAGGTAAGTTTCTTTCGCTCTCTATGTTTTTTTCTCTTTGCCAAAATTTCAAACTTTAATTGTTGATTAAACTGCTCCTACCTTTATTCCTATCCGCATTTTTGCGCTTCTCGCTCTTGAGTTTTGTTCTATCTCCTCATCAGTAGGGACAATTGCTTTGGATTGTAGAAGCTCAAAAGCCTTCTGATAATTTCCATAAATATCTCTTTCGGGTTCGCCTTCAAACTTACCATTTTTCAGGAATCTCTTGACCAGCCTATCTTCTAATGAATGATAAGAGATTACGACCATTCTCCCCTCAGGTTTTAATACTCTGTGCGCCTGTACCAGCATTTCTTTTAGTGCTTCCAGTTCCTCATTCACCTCTATCCGTATCGCCTGGAAGACCTGTGCAAAGAACTTATTCTGCTTATGCGGAGGTATGAAACCGAAGAGTTCTTTTAAGTCTTTCGTGCTATGTATCGGCTTGGTTTTCCGCTGATGAACCACCTCTCTCGCGAGCTTTCTCGCCTCCCTAAGCTCTCCATAATAGTAGAAAATATCGGCTAGCTTTTCCTCTTCATATTCGTTGATAACCGCTCGTGCATCCAACCCCTGAAGCACATTCATACGCATATCCAAAGGTGCATCGGAACGCGTAGAGAAGCCTCTTTCTGCTTCATCAAACTGATGAGAAGATACCCCTAAATCTGCCAGCACACCACTGACCTCCCTTACGCCATACATCAAAAGTGAGTTTTCCAAGAACCTGAAGTTTTGATTAATCAAGGTAAACCTCTCGTCATCTATGGCATTATTGAGCGCATCCAAATCCTGGTCAAAGGAAAACAGCCTGCCCTTAGTCGAAAGCCTCCCGAGAATCTCCCTAGAATGCCCACCACCCCCAAAAGTACAATCTACATACACGCCATCTGGGTCGGTTACCAGCTCATCTACACTCCTTTTGAGTAGCACAGGATTATGATACATCTCTATCTTTTTTTTCGGGTACAAATGTAGCATTTTTCGCGTACTAAGCCTTAAGCAATACGGAATTTTGAACAGCTTCCAAAAGGATGAAAATTCACCTCTATAAGTTATTGATTTCCAAAACCCACAGAGAAGGTAAAAAAACTGACTGCCTTTTTCAAAAAACTGACTGCGTTTTTTCAAAAACTGACTGTGTTTTTTTAGAGGCTGACTGCCTTTTTAAAAAATGCGACTTTCATCTCTCCAAAAATTGACTTCAATCCAAAAAAAAATTGAGTAGGTTTGTTTCTCCTCCATCCGTACAGAAAAGCAGATGCAGGCTACGGTATATTTCTATCTTATTTCGTACTTTTGCGTCTCAGTTAGACAGGTCTATGATTTTTAAAACTAAAAAGGAAAAAAAATTCAACTATATAGAGGAAGGCGAGGGACATCCTTTAGTATTGCTACACGGACTGATGGGCGGGCTTAGCAATTTTGATAAAATGGTGGATTTCTTTTCTGCAAGAGGCTACAAAGTCCTCGTACCTCAATTACCGATTTACGACTTACCCGTTCTCAATACCAACCTTAGCGCCATAGCAAAGTATGTGGCGAAATTTATCGATGAGCATATCGGCACACCTGTAACCATTGTAGGAAACTCTATGGGTGGGCATATCGGGCTTATACTGACCATAAACAGACCCGAATTAGTAAAAAATCTTGTACTAACAGGAAGCTCTGGGCTTTACGAAAGGACTTTTGGCGACAGCTTCCCAAGAAAAGGAGATAAGGAATACATCAAACGAAAAACTCAGGATGTTTTTTATGATCCATCCGTAGCTACCGATGAGCTGGTAGATGAAGTTTTTGCCGTAGTAAATGACAGAATGAAAGGCATAAAGACCGTAATGCTCGCAAGAAGCGCCATAAAACACAATATGCTGAAAGACTTACCTAATATAAAATGCCCTACCTGCATCATCTGGGGCAAGCAGGATAATGTAACCCCTCCCGATGTGGCAGAAGATATGCACAAGTACATCCCCAACTCTGAGCTATACTGGATAGACCAGTGCGGGCACGCCGCTATGATGGAAAAACCCGATGAGTTTAATGAAATACTCTACCGCTGGCTGAGTAAAATATCTGCTTAGTAGCTTTAAATAAAGGTATAACCATTAATTTTACCCAAATGATGATTAAGTCTGCTGAGTTTGTAAAAAGTAGTAGCAAATGGCAGGAATGCCCAGAGCCTACCCTCCCTGAATATGCCTTTATCGGGCGGTCTAATGTGGGGAAATCCTCCCTCATCAATGCAATGATGAACAAGAAAGACCTGGCAAAAACCTCTCAGACACCTGGGAAAACGCAGCTGATTAATCACTTCCTTATCAATGAGGACTGGTACCTGACCGACCTGCCTGGCTATGGATACGCCAAAGTCTCCAAAACCCAGAGAAAAGATTTTGAAAAACTCATCTCCAACTATATCCTTAACCGAAAAAACCTCGTCAATTTATTCATATTAGTAGACTCTCGTCATACGCCTCAGAAGATAGACCTTGAATTTATGGAATGGTGTGGAGAGAGCGGAGTGCCATTCTCCATTATCTTTACAAAGACCGATAAGCTCAAGCCCAATGCAATCCTGAAAAATGTAGAAATCTATAAGCAAAAACTATTGGAAAGCTGGGAAGAGCTCCCCGAAATCTTCGCCACCTCAGCAGAAAAGAAAGAAGGTTGCGACGAAGTTCTCAGCACCATAACACAGACCAACCTCTACCTAAGAGAGAATAAAGTAGATTTCAGTAAGAATTAAAATCCTGAAAAAGGCTTCACCATAAAATAATAATGATGAAATCTATTAGCATAAGGCAATATCAGGAAGAAGATTACCTTTGTTGGAATACTTTCGTAGCAGAGGCAAAGAATGCTACCTTCCTCTTTCATCGTGATTTTATGGAATATCACAAAGACAGATTCCAAGACTGCTCGCTAATGGTCTTTGAGGATAAAAAACCAATAGCCCTAATCCCCGCACACAGAGAGCAAGAGGGTTTTTATACCCACTGGGGGCTTACCTACGGCGGAATACTCACAAAACGAGATATCCGAACGCAACTTTTTACCAATATATTCACACATTTGCTACAATATTTAAAAGCTCAAGGTTTTAACAGGCTTTTCTGGAAAGAAATCCCCCATTTTTACAGCGATTGTGGGAATGATGAATGGAAATTTATGATGTATCGCCTCAATGCTCAACTGATAAGGAGATTCCTAACCTCCACAATAGATTTAAGGAAAGGTTTTATACCCTCTAAAATCATCAAAAGGCATATTAATGATGCAAAAAAACAGGGCATCTCTATACAAAAGATGAATAACTACACCGCCTTTTGGAATGAAATCCTCTCCCCCGAGCTTATGCAAAATCATCATACCCAGCCTGTGCATTCCGCTCAAGAAATCAGCAAGCTGGCGAATCTGTTTCCCAAGAATATTGAGATGTATGGAGCCTTCCTCAACGGAAAACTAATTGCAGGAACGGTGCTCTTCATCAATAAAAGAACAGTGCATTCACAATACATCTCTGGGCTTAGAGAATACAGAAAAACAGGAGCTTTGGATTTGCTCTTCTCCGAACTTATTACCAGTGTATATAAGGATTACGATTACTTTGATTTCGGTATTTCTAATGAACTGTACGAAGGCAAACTCAAAATAAATGACGGACTCCTGTTCTGGAAAGAAGGCTTTGGAGCAAGAAGCTACGCACAGGATTTCTATGAATTAGACCTTAGAAATACGCACCCAACAGAAAATATTTATCTATGATTCCTTACCTTGACTTAAAGAAAATCAACCACCCATACGAAGAAGCCATCCTTCAAAAGACCCGAGATTTGCTCCAGTCCGGCTGGTATATATTGGGTGAGGAAGTCTCTGCCTTTGAGGCTCAGTTTGCTCAATACTGCGGGAGCAAATTTGCCATAGGCACAGGCAATGGATTGGAGGCTTTGGAACTCATCTTTAAGGCTTATATACAGCTGGGCAGGCTCAATAAAGAAGATGAAATCCTCGTACCTGCCAATACCTATATCGCGAGTATTTTAAGTATTATGAATGCTGGTCTTACTCCAAAACTCATAGACACCAATCTGGATAATTACAACTTTGAGCTCACCACTCTTCAAAAGAATATAACTCCCGCTACCAAAGGGATACTAATGGTTCATCTCTATGGGCAGATTACAGATGCAGAGAACATCAGGCGATGGGCAAAAGAGCAAAACCTACTTCTGATAGAAGATGCCGCACAGGCGCACGGTGCCGAAGAAAATCAGCTAAAAGCAGGGAATATAGGAGATGCTGCGGGCTTTAGCTTCTACCCAGGTAAGAACCTCGGAGCACTCGGAGATGGTGGAGCGGTTACCACTTCTGATGAAGCACTTGCCACCTGCATAAAAGCCCTCAGGAATTATGGTTCTGAGAAGAAATACCAGCATAAATACAAAGGTTTCAATTCCCGATTGGATGAATGGCAAGCAGGTATTCTCAGCTTAAAGCTCAAAGATTTAGATAACGATAATGAAAAGCGAAGAAGCATCGCAAAACGGTACTTATCCGAAATAAAAAATCCCCAAATCTCTTTACCGAAATGGAACGGAAGTAAAAATCACATCTTCCACATCTTCGGGGTACGAGTGGCAGACAGAGCGAGCTTCCAAGATTATCTGCTGAGGCAAGGCATACAAACGCTCATCCACTATCCTACCCCACCCCACAAGCAGGAAGCGATGAAAGAATTTTCCCACCTCAGCTTACCCATATCCGAGCAAATCCACAGAGAAATCATCAGCATTCCCTGCCATCAAATGTTGAAAGAAGAAGAGGTAGATTACATCATTAAAGCCATCAACGACTACGAATGAGCAATCAACAGAACTTAAAAAAAATCATTACGAACATTACGACTTTCGGCAGTGTTCATATTTTCTCTTTGCTCATCAGCATCATCCGCTCAAAGCTCGCAACGCTATGGCTGGGGGCTCAGGGGGTGGGCTTTTTAGGATTACTCACCTCTACATTTAATCTTATCATCAGCTTAACGAATTGCGGACTGCCAGCCAGCACCGTAAGATATCTATCCGAGAATGAAAACCTCCAATCCGTAGAGCGAATCTCACTTATTCAAAAATTATCCATCATCATTGGGATAATAGGGGCGGTTCTCTGCTTTTTATTTTCTCATCAGCTCTCGATGATTACCTTTGATACCGCTGATTACCGCTGGGCTTTTCAGCTAATTTCCTTCTCGGTTGTAATGAAGCAGATCACCGAGATTTATACCTCCATCTTCCAAAGTAGAATGGAAGTGAAGAAGCTCGCTAATGCCAACCTCACTGCCAATATCATCGGTATTTTGATTACCCTACCTCTCTATTATTATTTTCATCTGAGGGGTGTGGTTTATAACCTCATCGCAGTAGGCATCGTAGAATTTATAGTATTTAGAATCGTCTTCCGAAGGTTAAAATTGAAAGATGATAAAACAGCTCTCCCTTTTAACAAAGCCAAAGATGCCAAAAAGATTTTAGGAAATGGCTTATATTTTAATCTCAGTAATGTACTGAATCTCCTGTCTGCTTATATTGTTCAGATATTCATCCGTAAGTTTGGAGGGCTGGAGCAGACGGGCTATTATATCTCTGGCTTTACGATACTAAATGTTTATGTAGCAATTTTTTTTACGGTAATGAGTCTGGATTATTTTCCTCGGGTTTCCAGAGCAAATGAAAATACCTGTGAACTCAATTCCGAAGTGAATAACCAACTCTATATCGGTACGCTTATACTCTCCCCTGTATTAATATTACTCCTGCTGATGGCTCCTGCCATTGTGGCTGTACTTTATGAAAAATCTTTTACAGATACGATATTATATGTACAGCTGGCTTTACTGGGCGTATTCTTTAAGCTATTTTCCTGGGTTACAGGCTTTGTAATTATAGGTAAAGGTAGCCGAAATCTCATCTTAAATAATGCCTTATTTTTTAATTCTCTATTCGTAGTCTCTCATATTTTAGGGTTTTATTTCTATGGTATAAAGGGAGTTGCTATAGCTTCCTGTTTGTATTATTTATGTCACCTTATAGGTAATTATTGGGTTACATACAGGGCTTTCGGACTAAAAATAAGCAGGCAAAACATCCGAGTATTTGTATTATCTTCACTAATGCTTATGGGTTGTGTATCATTATATTTTAGTTTTAATTCTTTAATGAGCATCAGCAGTATCTCTTGTATTTTTATAGTCTGCAGCATCTGGTCGATAAGGAATTTCCTACAAATCATCCAAAAAAGAAAGTAGAATAATTTCTATAAAATACTCATTAGCCCAAAACCTGCAATATCAAACCTCAGCAGAAGCCTAAATATTTTAGTACTTTTGCCTTACTATCATTTTTCAGCGTGGGAAAATTAGACAATAAACTCAGGAGATTGGTTTTCTTAATCGGGAAAATCAACTGGTGGCAAACATTGCGAATTAACTTTAAGGCATTCGGTTTTTCAGATGCTTTAAAATTTCCCATTGTAGTATTCTATGGCTTTAAAATAAAAAAATTCAGCGGAGAAATTAAACTCAATATTCCGATAAAATTTGGAATATTGTCCTTCGGACATCCCTATGAAATTTTCAGTCGGTCAAACAAAAGCGGCGAAGCATCTATACTCGGCACAATGGAAATCAATGGAAGTACCCAGTTTGGAGTTGATACCAAATTATATATAAACAAAGGGGGGCATTTAACTTTAGGGCATATCAATTCTTTTGGAAGTGAAAGCCAGATTATCTGCTTTAATAAGATTCACTTTGGCAATTGGGTGCAGTGCGGCTCTCACTGTATGTTTGTAGATACCAACTTCCATCCGCTAAAAAATGTAGCTACTCATCAGTCTATCACTATGAGCGGAAGCATTGAAATCGGAAGTTTTAATTATATCGGAATCCGAACTACCATTCGTATGGGCACGAAGACGGCTAAGCACACCCTCATTGCCTCAAATTCTTTATTAAATAAAGACTATACAAGCCTTGGTGAGCAAAATCTATTGGGTGGAATACCAGCAATAAAGCTCAAAGAAGGTATCATCAGAGATTGGGAAACTGAAATGACGGATTTAGAAAACTATCTGAAACTTTAAACCTTTCCAAAAAGGATAATATCAAACCGAGCAAAAGACGAATATTTCCTTACTTTTGCAAGGCTCAAATAAAGATTATGGCATTACTCACAAGGCTATCGGAGGCGTATATAGAGGCGGGGTGCGACGAGGTGGGCAGAGGCTGTCTCTGCGGTCCCGTAGTAGCTGCAGCCGTTATCCTGAAAGAAGGTTTCCAAAGCGATATCATCAATGATTCTAAGAAGCTCAGCGCTAAGCAACGGGCAGAATTAGACCTTTTCATCAGAGAAAATGCCCTTGATTACGCCATTACCGAACTCCCAGCCGAGTACATCGATAAGCACAACATCCTTAATGCCAGCATAGAGGCGATGCACCGCTCTCTGGACAAGCTCCACACCAGACCCGAGCTTATTTTAGTTGATGGCAATAGGTTCCACCCCTATCATTTCATTCCCCATCGGTGCATCGTGAAGGGAGATTCTAAATTGATGAGCATTGCCTGCGCATCTATCCTTGCCAAGAATTACAGGGACAACCTGATGATTCAGCTGCACGAGGAATTTCCCCAATATGGCTGGAATAAAAATATGGGCTACCCCACAAAAACCCATAGAGAAGCACTCAAAAAATATGGGGCAACACCGTATCACCGAAAATCTTTCAGATTAGACTATAACGACGAATAAATGATAATTGAAAGCAGTCAAAACGATAAAATAAAACGCCTCACACGGCTGAATACCGATAACCGATTTAGAAAAACAGCAGGCGTCTTCGTAGTAGAAGGCAAGCAGGAGAACGAGAGAGCCCTGACTTTCGGTTACGAAGCAGTGGAGTTCTTTATCTGCGAAGCCATCTACAAAAAGGAAGTTCCCCAAGGGAAGGTTTTCTTCGTATCGGACAAGCTCTATGATAAAATAGCGTACAGAGGCAGCTCGGAGGGGATTATCGGGATTTATAAAACGCCTGAGCATTCATTACACCACTTCCAACCGAAGGAAAATTCATCGGTTATCATCATCGAACGAATAGAAAAACCAGGGAACCTCGGTGCTGTTCTCAGAAGTTGCGAGGCTTTCGGTATAGATGCCCTTATTCTGGCAGATACACGGGCAGATTTCTATAACCCCAATGTGATTCGCTCGAGTGTAGGCTGCCTTTTCGGTATGAATATTTATCAAACCTCAAATGAGGAGTTGCACCATTTTCTTCTCAAGCATCAGTACAATATCTACACTACTTTTATGGATGAAACAGCGCTACCGCTCCCTTCTTTGGAGCTGAGCGGGAGGTCAGCATTGCTATTCGGTACGGAGCATTCGGGGCTGAGTGAATTCTGGCTGGGCAAAGGCAAAAATACCCTCATCCCAATGGCAGGGACTATTGATTCTCTTAATTTGAGCAATGCCGTAGCCATATCCTGCTATGAATTTCTAAGGCAAAGAGGGCGTTTTTAGACAGTCAACTGACATTCTGTCATTCCCATTCGGCTTTCCTTAAACATCAGTATTGTACTTCTTTAAACCGCTCAGCAGGCTTGCCCTTTTTCTGTGGCAATCTATTTGTGCAATGAAGCAGAAATTTTAATTCAAATGTGGAAAAAAGAAATACGATATAAAGCTTTGCTCTACCCTTTGGGAATGGTATTCCTGATGGGTGCAGGGTTTATTCTTCAATCTATAGGGGTATTCTCGTATTGCAGTGGAGCGCTTATTCCTCAGGCTTTAGACGGATTGCTGGGGATATTCACCAGCCCTTTTTTGCATAGTGGCTGGGAGCATCTGCTGGGCAATTCAATCCCGATAGCTGCACTGCTTTTCCTCCTCTTTCAGTTTTATTCAGAGGTTGCCTCTCGGGTGTTTTTCTCGGGTGGGCTCATTACGGGCGGTCTGGTATGGCTGATGCCTCCCATCATTTTCGGAGAGGAGCTGGTCTGCATCATCGGGGCGAGTGGTATTGTATATATGCTGGCATTCTTCCTCTTTTTCGGTGGGGTATTTCGCCGAGATGCGAGGCTACTTACCATCTCTCTACTGGTAGTTCTCTATTATGGAAGTATGATTTGGGGCATACTCCCTCAGGAGTGGTTTTCCAATGCGGAAGATGCAAGGCAAATCTCTTGGCAGTCTCACGCTGCAGGAGCTTTGGTGGGGAGCTCCCTCGCTTTCTTTTACAAAAACAAAGGCGAAAAGAAAAAGAAATTTATTTGGGAATTTCCGAATTATTATAGCGAGAAGGACGACAGGCTTTGGCAGGAATACATCCAAAAACACCCAGAAGATTTTTTAGAAATGCCCCATAAGGCAGAAGATGATATTTGGAAACATCTGGACGAGCTCCGAAAAAATTCAAGCTAAATACCAAAAGAAAAACCTGCTTCGGATAAATGAAGCAGGTTTTTTAATGCGTTGGGTCCTCTACTGAATGATGACCGTCTTTGCCGTTACAAACTCCTTTAATGCCAGCAGTGAAAGCTCCGTACCGTAGCCCGAGAGTTTCGTTCCCCCAAACGGAAAGCGCGGGTCTGAGCTGGTCATTCGGTTGATATTTACAGTACCCGATTCAAGGTTTTTGATGTAAAAATCTGCCCGCTCGAGGTTTGCTGTCCAGACCGAGTTAGACAGTCCGTATGGGATATCATTTGCCAAATCGAGGGCTTCATTATCGTCTTTTGCTCGGAGGACGATTCCCACAGGACCAAAGAGCTCTTCCTGCAAGATAGGATTGGCTCTTTCCACAGCGATGAGAGAAGGCTTAAAAGCAGTATCTGATATTCTTTCAAGGGGGAGGATAACCTCTGCACCGTGCTCTAAGGCTTTTTTGTATTGGTTTTCCAGCTCATCGGCGAGGTCAGCTCTTGCCATCCCACTGATGAGGGTATTCTTATCCAATGGATTTGCGGGCTGATAATTTTTAAACTCAGCCGAAAGGAGGTCTAAAAACCTGTGATAGACATTCTCTTGAATGATGAATCTTTTAGCTGCCACGCAGGTCTGTCCGCAATTCTGCAATCTCGCCAAAGCACCTGTTTGGCTGGCTTTATTAAGGTCGGCATCGTCTAAAACGATAAAGGCATCGCTGCCACCTAATTCCAAAAGAGATTTCTTGATATTCCTCCCTGCGAGGGCTGCTACTTCGGCGCCTGCTTTTTCGCTACCCGTAAGGCTCACCCCTTTTATAATGGGGCTTTCAAGGATTTGCCTCACTTCATTATGCCCGATTTCAAGGTTTTGAAATACGCCCTCTGGGAAGCCTGCTTCGAGGAGGATGTTTTCTATGGCTCTACCACTTTCAAAGCAAATGGAGGCGTGTTTTAGTACGGCGGTATTCCCCGAGAGGAGCGTGGGGGTAGCGAAGCGAAGCACCTGCCAGAAAGGGAAGTTCCAAGGCATCACGCCTAAAATAACCCCTTTGGGAACGAAATGCACCTCCGAAAGACTATACTCAGAGGCTATTTTCTCTGGTTTCAGACTGTTTTCTACTGTGGCGTAGTAGTCCATCATCAGGGCGCATTTCTGCACTTCTGCTATGGCTTGGGAGATGGGTTTATTCATCTCCTTGGTAATGATTTTCCCTAAATCTTCGGCTCTATTTTTTAAAATTTCAGATGCCCGAGCAATGAGTTTCTGCTTATCTTCAAAGGCTAGAAACCGCCATTGGTTAAAGGCCGTTTGTGCTTTATTGAGTTTTTCTTGTATTAAAGTTTCCATAATCTACTGGGTTTTAGGAGAGGCAAAAGTAAATATTATTTAAGCATTGCCACAATCTATTTTACAGCTATATGCAGTGATTTAATAAATTTTAAATCAGCCTTTAATAATAATATTATACAATTAAACCAGACAAGTGGAATTCTCTCTTTTAATTTGCAGAAACTATCGGAGGGAAAATTCAGCAATAATCGGCTGGTGGTCGGATAAATTTCTCGTCTTCGCAATATGACAAGACAGCGGTTCTATCCCCTCAGAACTGAAAATATAATCGATTTTTATGGGCATTATCACCTCTCGAAATGAAACGCCTATCCCTCGCCCTGCGGACTGAAACGCATCGGTAAGCCCACGAGAAATCGTATAATATTCGTAGGAATTAGGCACGGCATTCATATCCCCTGCCACGAGGAGCGGATAGGGCGAAGCCTTTATACTGCTTTGGAGGGCATCTGCCTGCCCCGCGTGCTCCTTAAAAGTAAATAGAAATTTTTCGAGGTAGCTGCCACTAATGTTTTCTGCCTGCCGCTCAGAATCGCTCAACTGAAAGGGTTCAAGGTAGTAATTCACCAGCCTGAGCCTCTGCCCGTGGCAATCTACATCTGCATAGATCGCCTTGCCAATATACCCGTGCCGAGAAATATTGAGAAGCCCCTCGGACTGTATGGGAAATTTGGAGAGGATAACGCAATAATCCACCTGGTATTTAAATTTTAAATCTGAAAAATGATATTCCTTCTCACCTAAAAAGCTCGCCTCTTGGAGGAAGATCAAATCAGGGTTTTCGGTATTAATGTATTCCGCAATTTCTTTCTCACCATAAAAACCATTATGCACATTGAAAGACATTACTTTTATATCCGACGATTGGTGAGATTTCGAGCTAAAATTCACCCATCTTTTGATGGGATTGATAAAGACAAAGCTCAGACACAAAAAGAACACAGCATACCTCCACCTGATGAAAATCCAGAGCGCACACAAAACGAAATAAACGACCAAAACCACAGGAAACACCAATGAAAAAAAGTTGAGCCAAGCATTTACTACTGGCGAAATATAGGCATTGAGCACCGTAGCTGATAAAACAAGAGCAGTAGAGATATGCCCCACCAACAAGAGCCTTCGCATAAGCAAAAATGTTTTTACTGATAAAACCTGTTGAGATGCTTGCCCCAAATCTTTGCAAGCAGGAAACCAACAAAGGCTCCTCCTATATGTGCAAAATGAGCGATATTAGACTCCGTGTCATTAATCCCCAAATAGACTGAGCCTAAAATAATCAGCGGGAAAAGATATTTTGCTTTTATTGGGAAAGGGATAAACATAAATATCAGTTTTGAATTGGGAAATAAAGCGGAAAAAGCAGCAACTACACCAAATATAGCCCCAGAAGCACCGAGCATCCTACTGACTAAACTATTCAGCAAGTAATACTCATTAGACCCTTTGGAATAGCCCGAAAATGTACCATCAGGAGCGTACAAATCTGCATTAGCAGAGACTTCCTGCACCTGCTCTATACTCATCTGCGAAGTAATCTGAAAAACCTCAAAGCCATAACATAAGTTATAAAGCAAAAAACCTCCCAGCCCACTCAGAAAATAGAGAATCACAAATCTTTTTCCTCGCAGTACCTGCTCGAGCACAGGACCAAAACTCCAAAGAGTAAGCATATTGAAAACGATATGAGCAATACCCCCGTGCATAAACATATGTGTAACCACTTGCCAAGATCTGAAATTAGGCGAATAAGGGAAATAGGCAGGCAAAATAAGATACAAATAAGGCACAAAAAACGAGAGGACAAAGATCGCCACATTAAGGATAATCAGATTTTTTGTAATCGGGGTGAGCGCTCCAAACATAATTTCAATTAATTTTCAAGGGTTTTAAAACTTATTTTTGAGTTCCTCCAAAGGAACTTCTACGAAGCAGGGCTTCCCAGAAGGGGTATATTGTGGAAAGCCAAGTGCGATGAAGTCCTTCAAAACGGTTTCTATTTCATATTTATACAGGAAGTCAAATCTGGACTTTGAACCGAGCTTATTCCACTGCTCGTTGTAGAAATCCATAAACTGCTCCTCTGTTTTATATTCCAAAATTTCAAAAAGATTCTCAATGAAGCTCAGCGTTTGAGATTCTTTTAAACCTTCGGGTACGGCATTTATCCTCAAAACATTTTCCTGAGTAATCACCATATCAAAGCCAAGGTCTGGAAGATATTTCTTTATTGAACGGAATTTAGTTTTCTCTATTTCATTGAGATGATATTCTAATGAATACAGCAGTGGCTGGCTATTCGTATTCCTTTTCTTTGTTTTTGACTGCTCAGCAATGATAATGCTGTGCATCCTGCCTGGGTCTATCATCAGGGTTTTGCCGTCTCGGTTCATCAGCCAATAGCCATTGGGCAATCTCATAATATCATCGCTGAAATCATCATCTTCATCCTCAAAGAGGTTGATTTTAGAAGGTGCGGGAGCGGTATCTGAGGTGTAGAACTCGGTGAGGTTGGCAATTTCTCCCTTTGCAGGGCGGGCGTCTTCTGCAAACGGATTGAAATCTCTCGGCACACTTATGCCAGTATTGTTTTGCCTGCTGCTCGTACTCTTTGTTTGCAGCATCTCGGTATTTGCCTTTGAGGGTGTACCAAACATTTCATCAAAGCGCTGAATATCCTTATCAAAATCAAGGCTCGGAGCAATATTATAAATACCGAGTGATTTCTTTATCGTGGAACGAATCAACGCAAAAATAAGGTGCTCATCTTCAAATTTAACTTCAGTTTTCTGAGGGTGAATATTCACATCGAGCTTCTCTGGGTCTATGTCCAGAAACAAAAAGAACGATGGGGTATATCCCTGCTGAAGCAAACCATCAAAAGCCTCTTGAACGGCTTTATTGAGATAGGGCGATTTAAAAAAACGATGATTAGCAAAGAAAAACTGCTCGCCTCTGGTCTTCTTAGCACCTTCGGGTTTGGCTACATATCCATAGAAATCTACCCATCCGAGCGACTCTTTTATCGGAACCAAAAGCGGCTGTAGCTTACGGCCAAAAATCTCCACAATCCTCTGCATCTGGCTCCCTTTTCTAAGCCTGAAAACGGGTTCATCATTATGAAAAAGGTCAAATTCTATCTCAGGATGTGCCAATGCCACCCTTTGGAATTCATCTATAATATGCCTGAACTCTATAGTATTGCTTTTTAAAAATTTCCTACGGGCAGGAACATTGTAGAACAGATTTTTCACTAAAAAATTAGAGCCTTCCGCTGTTTGTATCGGCTCCTGAAACTCCAACTTCCCTCCTTCTATATAGATATTCGTACCTACGGGAGCCTCTTTCTGCTTTGTTTTGAGCTCTACCTGTGCTACAGCAGCAATAGACGCAAGTGCCTCTCCTCGGAAACCCTTTGTAGCAATTTTAAAAATATCTTCTGTGGTTCGGATTTTTGAAGTCGCGTGCCTCTCAAAAGCCATTCGAGCATCCGTTTCGGACATCCCGATGCCGTTATCCACAACTTGAATCAGGTTTCTCCCCGCCTCTCGAACGATGAGCTCTATCTTGGTAGCCTGAGCATCTATTGAGTTCTCGAGGAGCTCCTTTAGAATAGATGCAGGCCTCTGCACCACCTCCCCAGCAGCGATCTGATTGGCAACAAAATCTGGTAAAAGCTGAATAATATCCGACATAATCCCTCTAAAAAAATAAGACGACAAATTTAATGAAAGAAAAGAACAAGGCAAGTAGCTTATGGCTATTGGCCTCTAGCTGTGTGTAGTTAGTTTGATGTAGGTGCTCCCCACGCTGTGGGTGAATTCAAGTCTAATTCTTTACATTTGCAATATGGAAAAAGAAATGTTCTCAATTGTAAAAATACGATTTACAGACTGTGACCCTATTGGGCATCTCAACAATGTGAAATACCTAAAATATATGCAAGATGCAAGAGAAGACCATATAGAGGAGTTCTTCGGGTTTTCTTATGATGAGTATATAAAAAGAACGGGCTGTGCGTGGATTACCATTAAAAACCAAATTGCCTACCTGAAAGAAGTAAAAGCAAATACCAAAGTAAGAATCACCAGCCACACGGTAAATATAGACGAGAAAACCACAGTAGTAGAAATACTAATGACCAGCGAGGATAGAAAAACAACCCACGCTGTACTGTGGATTACCGCTATCTATTTCAATCTGAAAACAAGGAAAACGGAAGAACAACCAGAGGATTTAAAACACCTCTTCCACAATAGTTTCTTAGACCTCGGGAATATGAGCTTTGATGAAAGAGCAGAAGCACTAAGAAAAGAAAACAAAGCACAATAAAATGATACAGGACCTCCGAAAAAAAATACTCGTAACGGGTGGTAATGGACAGCTTGCCAACTGCATAAAAAAACTCACCGAACGCTACGAGACAGATTATCAATTTGAGTTTCTCTCCTCTGAGGAATTAGACATCACAGATGAAACCGCCGTAGAGGAATATTTTAATAATACAAAGCCAGACTTTTGTATTAATGCAGCAGCATATACCGCAGTAGATTTAGCCGAGTCCGAAGAAGAAAAAGCCTTTGCCATAAATGCCGAAGGGGTGCGCAACCTCGCAAAATCTGCTAAGAAAAACAATACCGTGCTCATCCATATCTCTACCGATTATGTGTTTAGTGGGGATACCAATATCTCGTATTCTGAGGACAACTTTACCGCTCCCATCGGGGTATATGGGCGTTCCAAAAGAGCAGGCGAAGAAGCTGCATTAGAAGAAAACCCAAAGACCATTATCATCAGAACATCCTGGTTGTATTCAGAGTTTAATAAAAACTTTGTAAAAACAATGCTCTCCCTCTTTGAGACAAAAGATGAGCTCAATATCGTAGGCGACCAGTATGGACAGCCGACCAATGCCAATGACCTCGCGGAAGCCATTATGAAGATAATAGAAACGCCTGCCCTTAGCTTTGGAATCTTCCATTTTTCTAATTATCCAGAGACTACCTGGTTTCTTTTCGCTAAGAAAATTGCAGAGCTTTCAAAATCTCATATCAAGCTCAATGCAATAAGCACAAGCGAATACCCTACCCCAGCCCAGCGCCCCGTAAGAAGTACAATGGCTCTGGACAAGATAGAACAGACCTACAAAATAGACCTCAAGCACTGGGAAAACAGCTTGGAAGAATGCATAGAAACCCTTACTAAAAACTAAACCTCGCTCTATGAAAATCTGTTTTGGGTTTATATTTTCGCTTATCTCCTGCGTTATTTATGCACAGGAAATCCATCTAAGCAATGCCTCAAAAACCAATGAGAATAATGACACTCGTCTCTACCGTATCTCAGCGGTAGATTCTTCTGCCACGGCTCTTGCTACAATTGAGATAAATGGCATTTTAGAAGACGAAACCCTCGCCTTTGAGAAGTTTTATAAAAAGGCAAAACTCGTAGGAGCCAATGCCTATACCTATACTCCTAATTTAGATTTGGACGGCAACCCAGTCCCCTCCCTTCACAAAGAAATAAAGCTCTATTACCAAGCTCATCCTGTGATAAGCTACAATCAGTTTTCAGTATTTAATTCATCTCGAGCGGTCAATATCATTATCAATGGAAAGAAAGTAGCACTTAGCCCCAGAACCTACCTCTGCCGAGAGATAAAACCCGAAGAAGACAACTATATCTCTACCAAAAAATTCTTGGGCAGCAGGCTGAATCTCCACTACAAAAAGGAGCAGCCTGCGCTCTATTACCAAGTGCTCCCAGCGGGTATTCGCACTGATAATTCCAATATCTCGGGAGGGCTTATTATAAAATCAGGAGACCTCATCTCCTTAGAAAAATCCTATGCCGATTTTCTTACCCTCTTCTATAGGGAAGTTTCCCCCTCCAATTAAGTAGGGGCATTGCCCCTTTTTTTAAGGCAATACCCCCTAAAATTGCCCCCACAGGGTCTAAAGTTGACCCCACAAGGTCTAAAGTTGCCCCCACAGGGGGGGATGTTCCCCCTTCCAATTAGGGATAATGTTAGTTTGGAGGCTAAAAGCCAGAAGCTAATAGCTAAGAGTCGCCTATTAGGGAGTAGGACGATTAATTTGTAGGCTAAAAGCCAGAAGCCAATAGCTAATGGGTATCTTATTCTTGACCTCCATCTGTAATCGTCCAACCTTTATTATCTATAAGGGACTGTCTGTATTGTTTAGCTGAGGCTTTATATTTACGGTCTGAGGAGAGTATAACATTCTTAGCGGTCTCTTTATTCTCAGCCCAACCTTTAAGGGTTTTGCCATAGTTCTCGCTAGACATTGCTGTATTGGTGAAAATATCTGTAAGTTTTGCTCCTTCTACTTTTATTACCCAGCCTTCTAAACTTTGGTTAAATTTCGTTGCTCCATCAAACAACGAACCTATATAATGAGTATTGATTAGGTTCCATTTTTGGATATTGGGCACAGACTGTAGAGATGTGCATCCGTCAAACATATTAGCTAATGAAGTTACCTCAGAGAAATCTGGGACATCTTGTGCTTCTATCTTAAGGCTTGAGCAGCCCATAAACATACCAGCTAAATTCCCTACCCATTTTCTTTTTCCCCAATGCTTGAGTACTTTGAACTGAGCTTTTTCCTCATCAGTAATATAACCATTGCCATAGTAGAATGCAAATTCTTTCTTAGGGATAATGGAGATAACAAACAGCTTGTTTGCATTTGCCTTACCTACTTCTATACGCTCTGTATAAATCCTGTTTCGGTTATCTCTCCTTTTCCTGCTACGCTGGGGTCATCTAGTCTTTTATAGGTATAAGAATACCCATCTCCATCGGTAGGTATAGGTATTTGACCGATAGCATTTGCTTCCCATACACCCGTTAGATGTTGATACCGTTCTTGTTGTTGTCCAGAGCCAGAATCTTGGTCATCATTCCTTGAACAGTTCACTGCGGTTGCAGCCAGCACTACGGCTGAAACTGCCATTAAAAAAACTTTTTCATTATAAATTAGAATTAAATTGAGACCTACTCTTTTTATAAGGATTTTCGGCTTCGTCCTATAACTCTTTCAAAGTTACTAAATTATATTTTTATCAGTACATATTTCTTACTTTATATTGATTAAAATCATAAAAATACAGAACCCCCTCTTCGCCCACAAACTCTGAAGCTGCCGAACAAAAACTTTGAGACTATTGTATAAGCATTATTAAATCTTATTAATATCATTTCAAGCAAAGCCTCAATCTGCCGTTTTCCTGAAAGTAATTGCGTAGAAGCGATTGTCCCACAAGAAATGGGTTTGCCTGTCGGTTACGCTGTTAGGGATGCTGTTTTGGATTTCGGTAAGGTCAAAATGCGCATCTTTATATGCCTCTTTTGAGAAGACATTTTTTTGATATTGGTCACGAATGAAATCTTGGGTTTCATCGGCAATCATCAGTAATGTATTGGGCTTAGCAACGCGGAGCATCTCATCAATCGCCCTTTGTTTATCGGAGAAGAAATTAATCCCTCCCACATGGAAAACAATATCAAAGCTATTATCATCGAAAGGTAAATCCTCAGCCGGACAGTTTACCAAAGAGAGGTTGAGCTTATCTTTCCATACCTTTTGCGCTCGGCGGAGCATAGCCTCGGAGATGTCTATACCTACAAGCGATAATGTTTTGATATTGATATTTTGGGGCATATACTTGAAATCTTTCCCCGTTCCAATAGAGACATAGAGCACCAAAGCATTATCTTTCCACTCCAAAAGTTGCATCATTTTTCGTCTCATTTCAGCAACGGAATTGCCGTATTTCAGCCAACCAATCCACCGCTCTCCAAAGTCATAGAAAGGTGCAAGGCGGTTGTAGAACTTCATATACTTATCATTGTTCCCTTGCAGAAAATCAGGATTAAGGTATTTAAGGATTCCCCTCTCTTCTGAAATATAATTTGGATTAAGGTCTTTGCGAAGAAAAGGTCTGAGCGGTTTTGGAATAAAATCTTGCATTGTTTATTTTTTTGTAGAAACTATTTTCTGCATACAAAAGTATATTTTATGATTAATTTCATAAATAGAATATATTTAGAATTTTTCATCTTTTGTATAGTGAATAATACCTACTTTTACCGCCCCAAAAAAATAAAATAGAATTTTTATGACCGAGAATATAAAAGAACCTACAAGAGCACAGGGCGTAATAATGTTTATCATATTGCTATTGGCATACATCTCATTTGCCTCTAACTGGCTCATCGGTTCCAGCCTCTCTGGGCAGATTACCCACCACTTCTTCGCTGGTAAAGCCGTATCTTCCGTAGTAACCGAAGTGGTAAATTACTCAATAACCATTGCAAGAATCTTTGCTAATTTCTTTGCGGCATATATTCTCATCAAACTAAGTCCAAAAAAAGCATCTATACTGGCGCTTTTCTTTTTGAGCTTTTCTTTCCTTGCGATTTTCTCGCCAAACTACTGGATATACATCGCTGCAAGAATGATAATGGCGCTCGGAGGTTCTATGATAATGGTATATATGAATACGGTGATCGCAAAGTTTATCCCTGCTGAT
>ERZ772827.173-NODE-173-length-36641-cov-35.366452_pt1 | contig 36641 bp, 47 predicted proteins | sample MGYA00580850_ERZ772827 | MGnify/ENA primary metagenome ERZ772827 (study PRJEB29015, sample SAMEA2737950) | human oral metagenome | biome: human oral; feature: human-associated habitat; material: dental | place: China | collected 2145 ... | reverse complement strand
ACGACGAGTACGACGAGTACGACGACGAGCACGACGACGCCGAGCACATGGATGGGAGTGATCACCTGGTGCACAGCAATGTGTTTGAGGGCGGCTACGACGAAGGTCCGACCCTGTCGCACGCCGAGATGGAAGCGATCGTCGAGGACGCCAAGATGCCGGGCATGACCCTGCGTTCGGCGGCTCTCGCGCACGCTCAGGCCTACGGAATCAAGGATCCCTCGATCCTGTTCCCCGACGCCACGAACGTCGACAAGGAGCCGCAGCGGATCGGCCGAGAGCAGACCTCGGTCCAGATCATCCTGAGTGGCTGCAAGCACAGCCCCTTCTCCAGGGTCAAGACCCAGTGGAGCGACCTGACGCCGGATGCGCTCCGGGCCAAGGGTTACGTCAAGGCGAGCATGAAGACCGATGTGGTCTACGAGATCGCCAACCGCAAGACCCTTCCGACCACTATCTACGTTCGTACCAAGATGGACCGGGACGACATCCTGGACATCACGGACTTCGATGTGGTCAACTGGATCAAGCAGAACCTGCGCACCTCCCTGGACGAGGAGCTCGCTCGTGCGATCCTTATCGGCGACGGTCGCGCCGCTTCGGCTCCCGAGAAGATCAAGGCCGAGAACATCCGCCCGATCATCCACGACGACGACCTGTTCGCGCACAAGGTCACCCTGCCTAAGGGCGTCACTGCCGATGCGATTGTGGACACGGTCCGCTCTGCTCGGAAGAACTACAAGGGCAGCGGTTCGCCGACGCTCTTCACGACAAACGCCTTCGTCTGCAAGATGCTCGAGCTCAAGGACAAGAACGGCCGCTACATCTACGAGACCGTGGACAAGGTCGCGAGTGCTCTGAACGTTAAGAGCATCGTCGAGTGCGACGTCCTTGACGGCGCCAAGGACGAGAACTACATCTACCACGGGGCCATTGTCAACCTCGCTGATTACACCATCGGTGCCGACAAGGGTGGAGAGGTCAACTTCTTCACCAACTTCGACATCGACTTCAACCAAGAGAAATACTTGTACGAGACCCGCGTCAGTGGCGCGCTGGTCAAGTACAAGTCTGCTCTGGTTCTGCGCGAGGCGCTGAAGTAAGCCATGGCGAGGTTCTACGGCGCGATCGGCGTCGGTGTTCCGAAGGAGGTGTCGCCCGGCGTCTGGGAGGACCAGATCGTCGAGCGGTACTACTTCGGGAACATCACGCGCATCTACCGCAACATGGAGGGCGGCTCGAAGATTCTGGACGACTTCCGGGTCAACAACCAGATCTCAATCGTGGCCGACGCTTTTCTGGACGAGAACCTCGCAGGCATCAGGTACGTGACGTGGATGAGGACGCGCTGGACGGTGGGTTCCATCGAGGTGGCGCGTCCTCGTCTCGTGCTGGAGCTGGGGAAGGTCTACAATGGACCGACGCCTTAGACTGCACAAGATGCTGACGACAGCGCTGGGTTCCGACCACGTCTACTACCAACCTCCGGCGACAGTCAAAATGGTGTACCCGTGCATAGTGTACGGACGCTCGGACGAGTACGCCAGGCACGCCGACAACATAAAGTACCTCAAGGCCACGGGGTACCAGGTGACGGTCATCGATCGGAACCCGGACAGCGACATTCCCGACCGTGTGGGGGACCTGCCTCTGACGCGTCGTTCGTCGCACTTCGTGGCCGACGGCCTGCACCACGACGTATTCACCATCTATGTCAGCTAGGAGACACAATGGCTGCTCTTACGTGGGACGAGACGGGCAAGCACTTCTATGACACGGGTCTGGACCGTGGCGTGCTGTACGTCTGGGACCCCACCACGTCCAAGTACGCCAAGGGCGTGGCCTGGTCGGGTCTGACCAAGGTCACGGACAAGCCTACCGGCGCGGAGATCACCAAGCTCTACGCCGACAACATCCCGTACCTGTCCATGATCTCCGCAGAGGAGTTCGAGGAGACCATCGAGGCGTACACCTTCCCCGATGAGTTCTTCGCGTGCGACGGTGTTGTCGACCAGAAGGGCGTCCGCATGGGTCAGCAGGCCCGCAGGTCGTTCTGCCTGTCCTACCGCACCATTCGCGGCAACGACACGGACGGAAACGCCCACGGCGAGACCCTCCACATCCGCTACGGCCTGCTCGCCTCTCCGTCGGAGAAGGCACGGGAGACCGTCAACTCCAGCCCGACGGCCACGACCTTCTCCTGGTCGTGCAAGTCCACGCCGATCTCGGCGACCGGCCTCAAGCCGGTCTCCTCGCTGGAGGTCTCGTCGGACTCTGTCAAGCCCAAGGCGTTCAAGGCGCTCAAGGACAAGCTCTGGGGCTCCGCCTCGGGCGAGGCGACCCTCCTTCTCCCGGACGAGGTCGCCGCGCTGATCGAGACCAACTCGACCCCGTGAAATCGTCTCCCCGCGGCAGGTGATGTGGCCTCCCTGCCGCGGGGAGATACCCAAAGGAAACGCAATGCTCACGCTTAAGATAGAGAGCGGCGAGTTCTTCGACGAGGAGCGAGAGGTTTTTGTCGCTCCTGTTCAAGGGACTCTTCGGCTCGAGCACTCCCTTCTCTCCCTGTCAAAATGGGAGTCGAAGTGGGAGAAGCCTTTCCTCACCAAGGACCAGAAGTCCGAGGAGGAGACGCTCGACTACATTCGCTGCATGACTGTCGGCCGCGCGGATGAGCGTCTGTACGAGTATCTCGGTGCGGATGCGGTGACTGCGGTTCAACTGTACATCAACAAGCCGATGACCGCGACCACCTTTCAGGGTGATCGGCGAGATGGCGGCTCGAACGAGATCGTGACGTCGGAGCTCATCTACTACTGGATGGTTGCGGCCGGAATTCCGTTCGAGTGCGAGCGCTGGCACTTGAATCGACTGTTTACACTGATTCGTATCGCCAGCATCAAGGCGAATCCTGACAACAAGCGTTCTGCTGCGGATGTGGCGAACGAGTACCGAAGAATCAACGAGGCCCGCCGGAAGGCAATGAACACGAGGGGATGACGTGGAGGTAAACGAGTATGCCGCCAGTCAGATGCGCTACTGGTGCCGCACCAATGACTTCGGCGGGGTGGGATACAGCCAGCCCGGACGGCACGAGGCGTTCGACAACTCCAACTGGCTCGGATGGCTCACAGGCCCCGGACAGATGGATTGCAGTGCTGGGGTCGCCGACGCGTACAATATTGCGTTCCACAACTGCGGCGAGCCCTATGCCCATTTCCCTAGGTCTACCTGGACAGGCTCGCTTGTAGCCGACGCGGAGGCCCGGGGGTTCGTCGATATCGGCGACTCCTGGACCGGGAGCACGCCTCCGGGCGGGTTCTGCGTCGGCGATCTTATCCTGGCCAAGGGTCATGTCGTCATGGTCGTTAGGAACGGCGACGACTCGTTCAGCCCGGACAGTCCGGATCTGGCAGAGGCCTGGTCTGACTCGATGGGCGATATCTACGGCTCCTACGGGGCGGACGGTTCGTCCGAGGACGACACGGGCTTTGAGACGCGCGTCATCAACTACGCGGATCATCCGTTTACGCAGAATGCTTCGTGGACGACGTGTCTTCGCTGGCGAGGCGCTTCTACACCTGCGCCGCAGGCTTCTCGTGGCCGCGTTACTGGAATCGACATCTCGGACCACCAGTCCGGCATCGATATCTCGCAGTCGAGCGCGGACTTCGTGGTCGTCAAGGCCACGGAGGGCAGTGGCTACATCGATCCGAGTTTCACTACGCACACCGAAGGTGTTCTCGCTTCCGGGAAGCGTCTGGGTTTCTACCACTTCTCGTGGCCGGGCTGGAACTCGGTCGAGGAGGAGGTTGAGACCTTCGTCAACGCGATCCAGCCGTATCTGAAGCACAAGCCGTTCCTGTACCTCGACTGGGAGGACAGTACGGCGTGGTGGAACGTCGACTGGGCGAAGCAGTTCCTCGACGAGGTTACTCGTCGCACGGGGATCAAGCCCTACATCTACATGTCAGCCAGCGTGGCCGAGGCCTACGACTGGGAGAGCGTGGCCGAGACATACTGGCTCTGGGCCGCGGGATACCCGTCTAGCGATCTTGACTCGCTGCGCACGCCGGACTGTCCTTATGCCCCGTTCGGCCACGGCTGGTGGCTGCTCGCGTGGCAGTACTCGTCTACTGGCAGGATTCCCGGTTACAGCGGCGACGTAGACATGAATGTCTGCTATCGGCCGGACGTACTGAGTATTTCCTCATCCGGCTCATCTCCTACCGAATCGTCTACTGAAGAGGACTGGCTCAACATGCCTTCTGCTGTCGATTATCTTCGTACTATCGCCGATGCTGTGACCCCAGGAAAGGAGGGGGTCAAGTTCGACGGCGAGATCTACAACAAGGTCAAGGAGACCCACAATACGCTTCTGCGTGTGGAGCGTCTTCTTCAGGAGGGCGGCAAGAAGAGCGTTTACAATCGCCTGGACGACATCGAGCACTACATCGCGTCGCTTGACGGCCAGCTGAACGAGATCCGCCAGCTGCTCAAGAACAACGACAAGAAGACAGAGGCCTGAGGGTCAAAATGGATTGGCCCGAGGACCTTCGATACGCGACGATCGCTGGTCAGATCGCGTATCTCGATGCAGATGGGGCTGATGAGGGTGTTGCTCCCGACCTTACCCCGGCTGAAGGTACCGTACTCATATCTCCGCAGGTTCGAAACGTTTCCTACCTCGGGGACCACGGGCGCAAGATACTATCGGCCCGTCCGATTCGTGGAACGTTGGACGCCGAGGGTTACCTGGTCGTCAACGGCGCGAGGGGCGTGACCGTTCCTGCGTCGGACAACCCGAAACTTCGTCCGAACGGCTATGGCTACACGATCTCGCTGTTCATCAAGGGGGCAGCGCGCTTCGAGCCGCTTACCGTTTACCCCAAGAGTGGCGAGACCGTGCTGCTGGCAGACGTTCTACGGGTAGTAAGCGCTGCTCCGGAGCCTGCCCCAGCAAACCCAGGCACGCCCGGCGACAAAGGTCCAAGCAAGCCGGTCACGCTGTCTACAGAGCCATCGGGTTACCCGGGTTACTACAAGCTGGAACTCGAGGACACTCCGAACGAGACTAAGCTCAAGTGGTTCACTTCGCCTAATTTCTCGCCGGCATATGTTACGGGCCCAAGAGACACCGGCAATCGTCGCCTTTGGGTGGTTTTCAGCCTCACCGAGGTGACTGTTATCGGCGGTACAAATGGCGGAGAGATTCAGGTCGAGCGCGGTTGGAACTGGTTCGGCAAGCTCCCGCAGAACATCACCGTCTATGAGAACGCGTACGCGCCGTTGTTCGACAACAACTGGAATATTTGCGGCTACACGACGATTCGTGCCGTTGACTCTAGTGTGCGTGTGTTCTCGCAGGCGGAGGGTGGCGTGTTCATGACCGCTTGTACGGCTCCGCGGAAGACCTGACATGCCCTCCATGTCCTTGTCTTGGCAGGGCGACTACCGCGCTACCAAACGATGGATGGACAAGATGGAGGCCGGCAGCGTCGCCGATGTTCTTCGCTCGTGTGGCGAGAAGGGCATCGAGGCGCTGTCGGCTGCCACCCCCGTTCGCACAGGCAAGACGGCGGCGTCCTGGGGATTCGAGGCGAAGACCTCGTCCAAGGGGGTCACGCTCACGTGGACGAACTCCAATGTTGTGAACGGCGTTCCGATCGCTATAATTCTTCAGTACGGGCACGGCACAGGCACGGGAGGATACGTTCACGGCAGGGACTATATTAATCCGGCTATGCGGCCGGTGTTCGATGAGATCGAGAGTCGCATATCTAGAATGCTGAGGGGCTAATGGCTACCATTGACGAGCGAGTCGTAAGTCTCAAGTTCAACAACGCCCAGTTCATGGACGGTGTCCGAGAGTCCAAGGCGGGTATTCAGTCCCTCGACTCCTCGCTTCGTCTCGAGGGCGCTACGCAGGGCATTGATAATGTTGCGGAAGCCGCTCGTCGGTTGACTTTCGGGGATGTTGTCTCCGGTGCGGCCAATGTTATCTCCAACATGGGCCTGATGGAGGTCGCGGGCGTTGCGTCGTTGGGCGGCATCGCGGCCAAGGCCGTTAGTGTCGGCGGCGAGCTCGTCAAAGCCCTCACCATCGACGCCGCCAAGGCGGGTTTCGAGGAGTACGAGCTCCAGCTCAACTCTGTTCAGACCATCTTGGCGAACACCGCGTCCAAGGGCGAGGACATCAACACCGTCAACGCCGCTCTGGACGAGCTCAACGTCTACGCCGATCAGACTATCTACAACTTCGGCGAGATGACGCGCAACATCGGTACCTTCACGGCGGCCGGTGTTGGGCTGAAGGAATCGGTCAGCGCCATTAAGGGTATTTCCAACCTGGCGGCAGCATCCGGTTCCTCGGCGGCCCAGGCTTCCACAGCCATGTACCAGCTTTCGCAGGCCATCGCTTCCGGTACTGTGCGGCTGATGGACTGGAACTCCGTGCAGAACGCCGGCATGGGCGGCGAGCAGATGCAGGAGGCGCTCAAGCGGACCGCTCGAGTTCACGGCCAGGCGGTTGACGCGGCCATCGCGAAGCAGGGCTCGTTCCGAGAGTCTCTCCAGGAGGGCTGGCTCACTTCCGAGGTCATGCTCGAGACTCTGACTCTCATGACCGGCGATCTCTCTCGCGAGCAGATCATCGAGATGGGATACACGGAGGAGCAGACCGACGAGATCATGAAGTTCGCCGAGACGGCGAACGACGCGGCGACCAAGATCAAGACCTTCTCGCAGCTTATCGACACGCTGAAGGAGGAGCTCGGTTCCGGCTGGGCGCAGACCTGGCGCATTATCTTCGGCGACTTCGAGCAGGCCAAAGAGCTTTGGTCGGGGATCGGGAACTACCTCACCGGGGTTCTCAGCAACGCCTCGAAGGCTCGGAACGAGCTTCTCCAGGCATGGGTCGATCTCGGCGGCCGCGAGGACGTCCTTCGCGGCCTCAAGAACCTCTTCGACGCGATCATGATGCCTCTTCGGGCGATCAAGGAGGCATGGGACGCGACATTCTCCGGTCCTTCCGCAGAGGGGCTTGCACGAATTACTAAGGCGTTCGGCGATTTCACGGCGTACCTCATCATGGGCTACCCGCGTTTCGTCGATCTGCGCCGGACGTTCCAGGGCATCTTCGGGCTGTTTGGTCTCGGCATCGATATCGTTAAGGACATCGCGGAGGCGATAGGCCCGCTTCTCGGCGTTGCGGCAGGAGTCGCGGGTAAGGCTATACAGTGGTTGGGCTTCGTGCTGCTCAACGTCACGAGTTATATCGCGTACCAGCTTCTCCGTTTCCGGGAGTGGTACCAGACGCTCGACCTCGGTGCGAAGGGCGCCGAAAAGGTCACCGCTGCGCTTCAGGTGATGCACAAGTACCTGGCGGCTGCGGCCAGCATCGCTGGTAAGTTCAAGGAGGGTCTCTACGTCGGACTCGTCTACCCCATGGGTGTACTCAAGCGAAGCGTCGAGCACCTGTGGGAGACGATCAAGGACACCTTCGACCGCATCTACCACGCGATCGTCGATCCGTTCAAGAAGACGGACGAGGCCGGCGGCGCGGTCAACGTGCTTACAGGCGACGTCGTCGATCTGGGGGACAAGGTCGAGGAGGCCGCTCAGCCAGTCATCACCTTCGCTCAGGTGGTCTCCGCCATGGGGCGCAAGGCTTGGGAGGCCGGCAACAAGCTGGCCCATAAGCTCTCGCCCTATATTCTGGAACTTGCCAGCTGGATCGACGGTACCAACCACAAGATCGAGGAGTTCGGCGACAAGACCGAGGCGAACATCACCGAGAAGATGCCCACGGTCATCGAGTGGATCGAGAAGACCAAGCAGGCCTTCCGGGACATGAGGGACGCCTTCACGAACGGCCTCATGGACTCCCTCGCCGGCGACGACTCGAAGCTGTCGCTGCCGGATGTGGACACCAGCACCTTCCGCGGCCAAATCACGCTTGCCGCCTCGTCCCTCAAGTCGATTGACACCTCGTCATTCACGGCAATGCTGGCAAGTGCCGGCGCTGCTCTGTCGAGCTTCGGGACACACCTCTGGAACGCCGGAAAGGCGCTGAAAGAGTTCTGGGGCAACATGAGCATCGGCGAGCATATTGCGAACGGCTGGGACAACTTCAAGGACCGCTGGGGCGGTCTTCCGGGCCTTATCGGCAAGGGCGTTACGGCCGTCGGCAAGGCGCTCGGGTTCCTCGCGGACCAAGCGGCTCGCTTCGCGGGATCGGCTCTGAAGGGTCTGGGCGAGTTCATCAAGAACTCGATCACGTGGTTCACGGGGCACCACCAGGTCGCCGCTATGACGCTCGCCATCGGTGGCGTTATCAGCGGCCTGCTTCGCTTCGTCACCGCTGGTCGTGCCATTTCCGGGACGTTCATCTCGATCAAGGATCTTATCGGCTCGGTTAAGAACGCCATCGACCAGTTCAGCGGCGTATTCACCTCCTTCTCCAAGAAGCTGGAGGCGGAGGCGAAGACCGAGACGGCCAAGCAGATCCTGATGTATGCGGGCGCTATATTGGTGCTCGCGGCCGCGATGTGGGTTCTTGCTCAGATTCCGGCAGACAAGCTGCTTGGTGTATCGGTCGCCATTATCGCCGTGTTCGCCGGCCTTACGGCGTCTGCGGAGTCGATCGGCAACTCGCTCAAGGACAACGCGAGCATGCTCGTGGGGGCTCTCGCCATGGTGGCGATCTGCATCGCTGTCGCGACTGCGGCGGGGGCACTGCGCGTCGTCGCCGGTATGGAGTGGCCCGAGATCCTCGCCGGAACGGCTGCGCTCGCGGCTATATTCGGCATGCTCATCGTGACGTCCAAGAACGTCGGCAAGAACAAGGGCTCACTCATGGCGCTCGGCGTGAGCGCTATATTGCTGGGCGCCGGAGTACGCCTCATGGTCAACAGCGTCGCCAAGCTCGGCGAGATGTCTCTCGCTCAGCTGCTGCAAGGCATGGCGGCGCTCACGATCATGATCGCGATTCTGATGATATTCAACCGTGTGCCTACGCCGCGGAAGAACGCCATCGGGAACGCGATCCAGTTCCTTATCTTGTCGTATGCCCTGAAGAACGTCGCCTCAGTCATCAAAGAGTTCGGCGAGATGGACTGGAAGACGTATCTCGTGGGGCTCGGCGAGATGACTGGCGCCCTGGCGATCCTTATGGGCGTCGCGATATTGCTGGACAATATTCCGCTCTCCACGGTAGGAGCCCTAGGGCTTCTTGTTGTGGCTATGGCTGTGGGCAAGGTCGCGGTGATCATTGCGACGTTCGCCGCGATGCCGTGGCAGCAGTATCTGATCGGCCTCGGCGAGATGACAGGGGCATTGGCGATTATCGTCGCCGCGAGCTATCTGGCCTCGGGGAGCATCGGCGGCGCAATAGCCCTGGCAGCCCTGGCGGCTGCTATATCCCTGCTTGTTCCGGCACTGGTCATCCTCAGTCAGATTCCGCTCAAGAAGGCCGCTAGCGGTCTGCTTATCCTGGCGGGGGCGCTGGCTATTATCATCGCCGCTGGCTATCTTGCTATAGGCGCGGCTGTCGGGCTCGGAGCGCTTGCTCTGGTGCTCATCGGTCTTGGCGCTGGATTCGCCCTCGCTGGCGCCGGCGTGTGGTTGTTCGCAACAGGTCTTACGCTGCTGACAGTCAACGGCGCAGCGGGCGTAGCCATATTGGCGAAGATGATCGAGCTTCTGCCGATTCTCGGTACGAATCTCGCTGGTCTCCTCGTCAACTTCCTGGCGGTTCTCGGCGAGAACATGCAGGCGATCCGAGACGGCCTCGGGGCGCTCCTGATCGGCATATTCGGCGCTATCACCGACTCGCTCCCCGCGTTCGGCGAGATGTGTATCCAGCTTATCGGGACGCTTCTCACGGTCATCGTCACGATGACTCCGCAGATCATCCAGGCCGCGTTCGACCTGCTTATCGCGCTTATTCAGGTGCTGATCGACAAGATGCCCGAGTTCGCCGAGAAGGGCGCCGAGCTCATTATCGCGTGGCTTCAGGGCATCGAGGATCACGCTCCTGATGTTGTGCAGCAGGCGATATCGACCATCTCGACGCTTGCCACCGCGTTCAGCGAGCAGCTTCCCGTCATCATTCAGACGGCCTTCGATATCGCGATCAACTTCCTCAACGGCTTCGCCGAAGCGATTCGGAACAACTCCAGCACCGTCGGAGACGCCTGCGGGAACATTGTCGACGCGCTCGTTACGGGTTTCAAGGACTACTCGTCCTCTTTCGGAAGCCGTATCTGGGACACGCTGACTCGACTCGGTCGTGATATTATCAACGGCATCAAGCAAGGAGTCAGAGACAACGCGCACAAGATCGGAGACGCGCTTATCTCCGGAGCGAAGGCCGGCATCGGCCGGCTCAAGTCCTACCTGGGTATTCACTCGCCTTCTCGGCGTTTCGCCGAGCTCGGTAAGTGGACGATGATGGGTTTCGCCAAGGGCATCTCCGACAACTCCTCCGAGACAGTCGCTGCTGCACAGAACTCGGCGAGGGCCGTCTCCGAGGAGTTTGAGAAGAACCTGGATATCGATCCGGAGAACGTCGACCTGTTCGGCGGTCAGGACGCGCCGGTCATCAAGCCTGTAGTGGACCTGTCCGAGGTCGACAAGGCCAAAGAGGCGATCAACGGTCTCGGGACCTCTCCGAACCTTACGGCGGAGGCCGCCAGGGCCGAGGCGCTTCGCTCTGCGTACAGCGTTACGGCTCCCGAGCCGCAGCGTCAAAATGACAGCGATCGTCCGAAGGGCGACGTTATCTTCAACCAGTACAACACCTCGCCCAGGGCACTGTCAGAGGCGGAGATCTACCGTCAGACGCGGAGTCAGCTGGTTGGTCTTCGAGAGGAGATATTCAAGCTGTGATACGATCTATCGAGCTCCTTCCCGCAGACCGAGAGGGCCTGCTGCTGGAGATTGACAAGCCGGAGGACACCGGCATTCTGGTCAAGTCCATCGACGGCCTTGGTCCGGCGAAGGCTACGATCAACACCACAGCGCTGTCTCTGACTGACTCGGCGATGTTCAACGGCAGCAGGGTGGGCATGCGAACCATCACGCTCACCCTGCTGCCGCTCGAGGTCCCTACAGTCGAGCGTGCACGGCACCGGATCTACAACTTGCTGCCGATCAAGCAGCCGGTGACCATTGTCGTACGAACCGATACAAGGACCGTCAAGACGCTCGGGTACGTCGAGTCCAGCGAGCCAGACATCTTCTCCAAGGAGGAGGCCATAAAGGTCGTCCTCATCTGTCCCGACGGCTACTGGTCGGACGGCGCTGAGGACACGCAGAACTACCTCCCCTTCGCGCAGGAGCACGCTGCGTTCGAGTTCGACTGGGAGGACGCGCCCCTCTCGGAGAGTCCTACCCTTATATTCTCGAAGACTGTCGGGCTGCCATCCGTCATTCTGGAGAATGGAGGAGATGTCCCGGCTGGGTTCACGATCATGATCGACATTCTCAAGGACAACGCCACTCCGATCACGATCTATGACGACGTTCGCAGCCAGCACCTGACTCTGACAACCAAGTGGCACCCGGACGCAAACGTTACGCAGCCGGCCAAGGCGGGCGACCGGTTCTACATTAACACCCGTGTCGGCCACAAGGCCGTTACGCGTATTCGAAACGGTAAGGCCGAGAAGGCCCTGCATCTTCTCGATATCGACTCGGACTGGCTTATGCTGTATCCGGGCGAGAATCGTCTTTACTACACAATCAACGTCGGAGGCGGAGCCAGGGTGTCCTTGTCCCGCGATATTCTTTACCAGGGGGTATAGTGTATCTCGCTGTTCTGGACAAGGGTCTCAATCTCGCATACGTGATCGACGACTACAAGTCGGTTATCTGGACAGAGCGCTACAACAAGTACGGCGATTTCGAGCTAGTGGTTCCGGGCACGTACGAGAACTACGAGAAGTTCCGCCTCGACACGTATCTGTTCACTCCCGAGTCGCAGAAGCTGATGATTATCGAGCAGCTCGAGTGGACGGAGGAGTACAACAAGGCAAGCGAGATCAAGATCACAGGGCGATCCCTGGAGTCCATTCTTGATCGCCGTGTCGTGAAACCGGTTAAGTCGAGCGACGACCCCTGGTTCTACTACATGAAAGGCTTCAACGACTATGGCGATAATATCATTACGTCACTGGTCGCAGATGCCTTTGCGTTCCGTAAGCCGACACTGCCTTGGCACGTGGGGGCTCTTCGCTGGATGGCGAACCCGAAGGACCTTCCGACAGAGGTGCTCCTCGGTCGGGATGGCGCCGAGATGAAGCTTCCTCAGCGCCGTTTTACGACGGTTGCTGAGCAGCACAGCAAGCCTGCTGGCCCTGGCGCAGACCTTCGACTCAGTCAGTACTCGATCGACCTCTCGTCGACGCTCGAGGGCAGCTTGTACGAGATCGTGACCACTATTCTCGGGTACTACGGCGGCGGATTCGCAATCGATCTGGAACTCGGGAACCCCTTTCGCTGGTGGGGGTATGTGTACAAGGGTCTCGACCGCACGCGGTCGCAGACGAAGCGGTCGCCCGTCATTTTCTCGCCCAAGATGGACAACTTGTCCAAGGCGGTGTATGTCGAGTCTGTTGCCGATTACAAGTCTGTTATCTACTCAGGGCTTGTCAGTAGCCAGAGCGTGGGTGAGGCGCACGAGTACGGCGACACGAAGCCCAAGACGCAGCTAGCCAACTATTCCAAGACCATCGGTATCTCCGGGCTCGAGCGCCGCGAGGGCTATCTCAAGAATATTCAGATCAACGAGATGACAGGTGTTCGTTCCGACCGGAACGGATCAAAATACTCGGTTCTCGGCGAGCAGACGATGACCAAGGAGCAGGTTCTGCAGAAGATCGAGGACGCCTGCAACGACGAGCTCTACAAGCACGGCAAGAAGACCGTGTATACCGGTGAGGCGGACATGACGACGATGTATCGTTATGGCGAGGACTTCTTCATGGGTGACCTGGTTCAGCTCGAGAACGGACACGGTCTGTCGGAGAAGGCCATCCTCACCGAGTACACTCGATCCTCCTCCGAGTCCGAGGGCGACAAGTTCTATCCCACATTTACCAAGCCGGACGAGTCCTCGGCCTGGCACCACTGAGGAGGGAGAATGGCACTTACCTCTGGTTTCTATCCGTCCAAGGACGGAGACCGAAAGTACTCGGCGCTGGACTTCGGGCGAATGTTCGACGGTCTTATCCACGACGGCATCTACGCGACTGCTCTGAATGGTTTCCGTCCGAGGATGAAGGACGCGAACAGTCTCACCATTCAGGTGGACAGCGGTCGCGCGTGGTTCAACCACACGTGGGTCGTCAACGACGCTATTATCGAGATCGACGGTTCCCCGGCGCACCCGACATTTCCTCGATGGGATGCTCTGGTTCTCACTGTGGATCGGTCGGACGACCAGCGCTCGGCGTATCTCGAGATCGTCAACGGGACGCCCAAGGACGGGGCAACACGACCGGACGTCACCAGCACGAACAACGAGATCAAGTCCCGGTACCCGCTCTTCTACCTGTTCATGGACAGCAAGTACAAGGCCGGGACTGCTCCCAAGCAGGTGAGCGACAACCGAGGCCAGTCGACATGTCCGTTCGTGACTGGTATCGTCGATCACCTCGATGGCGACACCCTGTTCAAGCGGTGGGACGACTCGTTCCAGGAGTGGGCGAAGAACTACAGCGCCGAGGTCAAGACCGACCTGGATGAGTGGAAGGCCGAGCGACTGGCCGACTACAACACCTGGAAAGACACCCTGATCAACACGATGAATGGCGACACCAACAAGAAGGTCGTCAACGAGATCGCGGCGATCAAGTCCCAGCTCCAGGGGATGACCGCGGGTTTTAGGATCTACCAGGACATAGTATGGTCCAACGGGCAGGTTCTGGTAGACCGTACTACGCCCGTTCAAGGAAAACTCGTCTACGAGCTTAAGGTGTAATTCATGCGTATCTCCGATCTTCCGATCGTCCGGTACAACGAGGAGTCGGACTATATCGTCCTCGACAATCCCGGAAAGAGCACCACGAAACGGATATCCTGCTCCGACTTTCGCTTCTCCGTGTTCTCGAACTACCAGTTCACCCACAACCAGATCGTTCGCGGAGCATCTCTCGGCAACGAGTTCAGACAGGACCACAAGGACGCTATTCGGTCCGGATCATTCCAGGACCTGTGGCTGGGCGACTACTGGTTGTACAACAATGTACGTTGGATGATCGTCGACTTCAACTACTTCAGGGGCACGGCCGAGGGCGTCAAGAATCACATTGTCGTAATGCCCGACCGAAGCCTCAGCGCCACCTTCGCCACAAAGGCCGAGGACCCCCTGAAGAACTACTGCGACTCCCTGATGTACGATGCGGCCTCCAAACTCAAGCCGCAGTTCGCTGCGCTGTTCGGCGATGAGTACATCATGGGGCACAAGGACGTTCTGGCGAACTCATATAACGGCAGTCCGACGTATCCTTACACATCGGACGATGTTCTCGTTCGCGGTGACATCTACTCCACGATCCCGGATGAGGTCATGATGTTCGGTGCCCGGCTCATGGCTCCCGTTCAGGCTGGCCGTAACGCGGCGGGGCATATCACGGGGAAGCAGTTCTCATACTACCGGCAGGGTATGGGTATTCCCAACCCCCATCAGATCTTCTGGCTGAGGGACAAGTGCTGGTACAACTACTTCACCTGCTGGGCGGACTACCGCCTGACCAATCGCATCTGGAACACCACCGCTGGTCTGCGACCCTTCGTCTGCATCTCGGGGGACGCCAACTGATGTCTCACACGCTCGAACTGGCTATCACTGTTGCTACATCGGTGCTTGGCTCCTCGGGCTTGTGGGCATTCATTCAGGCGAAGAACGCGAAGAACGCCGCGCAGTCCCAGCTCATGGTTGGGCTTGCGCATATCCAGCTCGTCGCCATCGCCGAGGGGTATATCGCGCGCGGCTGGATCACCCACGCCGAGTACGATGACATTCGCGTGTATCTGTATGACCCGTACAGAGCGCTGGGCGGCAACGGGTCCGCGCAGCGTCTTGTGCAGGAACTGTCCCTACTACCATCTCACCCGCCATCAGAGGAGCATCATGACAAACAAGACGTATGACCGTCTGAAGTTCGTCGCGCAGGTCGTCCTTCCTGCTCTCGCCACCCTGTACACGGCCCTTGCGGCCGCCTGGGGGTTCGGCCACGTCGAAGGCGTCGTCGGCACCATCACCGCCGTCGATCTCTTCCTGGGTTCCCTCCTGGGCATCACGGCCAAGCAGTACACCCCTCCCGCGGACGGTGTACTGCACGTGGACCACGAGAACAAGGAGGTTTTTGCTGCGCTGGAGAAGCCGGCGGTCGATCTGCGCAGGGGCGACTCGGTCACACTGAAGGTCTCCGAGGCCTGACGCGAGGGGAACAGGGCTCATAATGAGACCTAGAGAAAGGAACACCATGTCCCTCGACACTGAGAAGCCTGACCAGGACGACCTCCTGGAGGACGCCTACTCCTTCGCCTACGGTCTGGACCCCGACTCCGACGCATATCGTCGGACGCTGGAGAGCATCGACAAGCTCGAGTCCATCTCCCGTGCCAAGCACCGGAGCTGGAAGCCGAGCCCCGACGCTGTCCTGTCGTCCGCGACCAGCCTCCTCGGGATCCTGATCATCGTGAAGGCGGAGAGCATCTTCCCGATCGCCTCGAAGGCGCTCTCTATCGCGACCAAGATCCGACTCTGAGATCTAACCCCATGCCATGGGCCCCTGTCATAACCGACTCGGGCTCATGGCATGGTTTATCGACATCGGGTTCTAAAAATTGCCCGGGAGGGATTTTCGGAAACGCGATTTCAACAGGGCTCATGATGAGACCCCACAACTCGAAAGGAACCGCAATGCTGCTCTTCATCACCTTCGTGCTCGCTCTCATCTCGCTCGTCGAGTTCCTGCTGCTGACCTGCGCGCTCATCGCGTACAGGGACGCCGCCAGGAGCAAGAAGCGCGCGACTGAGTTCGACAAGGAGTTGATGCGCCTCTACAAGTCGCTTTCCGAGAACTGACCTCGCGCCTATAGCCCCAACCCGGGCTATAGGTCTCGCGAAACCGTCATGCCTCATAATGAGAACCAAGAAAGGAACCGCAATGAACGCTCGTAAGATCCTCGGTTTCACCGCTGACATCTCCGCAAGCTACGCCGTCGGCGTCGCCATGGTTGCCGTCATGCCCGAACTCTCGATCCCTGCAATGATCGGGTACCGTTTGGGCACGATGGCGATCGGCGCCGCAGTCGGACGCTTCGCGCGGAAGAACGCGGAGGAGACCTACGACGAAGTTACGAAGGCCGACAACGTCCACTTCTACTCCACCCGCCGCTGAAGGCAGATGCATGACCCGCATGGGTCATGGGTCTCGCGGAACCGTCATGCCTCATAACGAGAACCAAGAAAGGAACCGCAATGAACTTCTTCAGCTGGATCATCAAGAACATCGTCTTCGGTGTTGGTCTCTGGACCATCATCAAGTGGATGCTCTCGAAGAACGGCTACGAGTCCACCCCCCGGAACTTCTACTACTGACCCTCCGCCTATAGCCCCCGACCCGGGGCTATAGGTTTCTCGAAAGGAACCACATGTACTCCCAGGTATTCTGCAACGTCGTCACGATTATCGCCATTATCGGGATCGCCGATATCTTCCACCGCCAGCTCGAGGAGAAGGAGGCCCTGCGCAAGCAGATGGCCGAGCTCCAGAAGGAGAAGAACGAGACGGAGAAGCAGCTTTCCGACCTCACGATGACCATCCTCGATCTGCGCGCCCAGCTTCGAGAGAAGAGCGCCTTGTGATACTTGCGCTGGCCATAGCGACCATGATCATGCTTGTCGTGTTCGCCGTGATGGCTTTCTGGTGACTCGCGAAAAACACATCGCCTATAATGAGACCCCATAGAAAGGAATCGCAATGAACAACACCGACCTCACTCCCGCCGAGAACGACGAGAAGAAGTCCCGTTTCAACCTCCCCCCGCTCTCGGACCAGACCAAGTCCGAGCTCAAGGCCCTCGGCTGGGCCGTGCTCAAGGGCGTCGCCGTTGCCGGCGCCGTCGCGGGCACCCTGGCCATCGCCGCTGCGCTCAGCAAGTCTGACGAGACGGACGAGGACGAGGACGACTTCGACACCGTTGACGCGGACGAGGACGAGTGACCATCGTCTCCGTCTAACTCTCGCCTATAGCCCCCAACCCGGGCTATAGGTTTTCGCCATGTGCTTCTCAGTCGCTGTTGCGCTCATATTCATAGCGCTCGCTCTTGTCCTGCTCAACTGAAGGGAATACCATGATCAAGAACACCATTCTCGCCGAGAACTTCGACGGCGAGTCCGTCGCCCAGACCTGCTGGTTCAACCTCACTCGCAAGGAGGTCGTCGACTTCCTTATCGAGGAGTCGCAGCAGGACAGCGTCTTCGCCCGCAGCCTTCTCTCGGGCGAGTCCACGCCGGAGAACCTGCGGGTCGTCGACGGTATCACCGCGTACCAGTTCTTCGTCCGTCTCGTCGACCGCTCGTTCGGCGAGAGGGACCAGGACGGAATCCACTTCCGCAAGTCCGAGAAGGCGCTCAAGGACTTCAAGGAGTCCGTGTTCTACGAGGAGTTCCTCTTCGACCTGGTCAACGACCCCAAGAAGGCGGTCAAGTTCTTCAACGGAGTCATGCCTAAGAAGATGATCGAGGACGCTCGTAAGGCCAACCCGGAGGCGTTCAAGGCTCTGGGTGTCTGACGGCATTTTCGAGGGGTCTCACTAGCGAGTTCTACATGGCTCATAGTGAGACCCCTCGAAAGGAACACGCAATGAACAACACCGACTCGGTCAACTCCCACGACATCGTTCTCTTCGGATCCGCGATCTGGATCGCGCTCTGGGCCCGAACGATCCTGTGGTACGCCGACGGAACTGACATCGCCAACTGACGAACCTCGCCATAACCCTCCACAAGGGTTATGGTTTTCTCGAAAGGACACACGTGAATGGACTTGTCCGCGGACTTGTATCCGCTACGAATAGGCACGCCCCAGCGATTCTCGCGGCGGTCGGAGTCGCCGGAACTGTTCTCACGGCGGCTGCCGCTGTTGCGGGAGACCGACAGGCCGCGCTCCGCTGCGAGAACGCAGGAATCGACGCCCCCACGAACCGAGAGCGTCTCGAGCACGGATGGACGTGCTATATTCCTGCACTCCTTGCAGCGGCGGGAACTGTTTCAGCCGTCATTGCCAGTTATCGAGTCGGCGCTGCGCGGCAGGCCGCGGCGATAGCCGCTTGCACGATGACGTCCGAGGCGTTCGATCGTTATCGTTCGGCCGCCAAGGAGGTCCTTCCTGAGGACCAGAGGAAGAAGGTCGAGTCGGCCTCCGCCGCCAAGATCCGCCTCCCCGAGAACCGGCAGAACGTCATCTTCGTCGAGGGCGGCACAGTGCTGTGCTATGACGGGCACAGCGGACGCTATTTCCGCTCGAGCATGAACCACCTCCGCAAGGTGCAGAACGACCTGAACCGGATCCTCATTTCCGAGTCCTCGGTCTCCCTCAACGAGTTCTACGAGCACGTCGGTCTTCCGACGACGGCCATGGGCGACCAGCTCGGGTGGCGCGTCGGAGCGGAGATCGAGCTCCATTTCTCCACCAGCATGGGCGACAACGAGGAGCCCTGCCTCGTGGTGGACTTCATCACCGAACCGATCCCCGACTGGTTCAAACTCGGCTGAGCATATCTGAAAGGACACAATGTCATTCTGGGAGTACGCCGTTCTCACGGCAGTCGATATCGTATGGCGACCGATCAACGCGACGCTCGGTTTCCTTGAGAAGCACACGAACTGGTGGGAGTGATAGACATGGACGTACCCGTTCGCGGAAGCCTTCCGGGCAACAGCGACAAGGACAAGGAGCGCGTCTCCAAGCAGATCACGAGCAAGCCCGGACGCCATATCGCTCCGAGCTTCCGCGACCGCGCCATGAACGCGCTCTTCGGCGACGACCTGAAGTCCGTCGGGTCATATCTGTTCTGGGACATCGCTATCCCGGCGTTCAAGAACATGGTGTACGAGATGGTGGTCGGGGGTACTGAGCGGACGCTGTTCTCTCAGGGCGGCGCTCCGGCATATCAGCGCCCCACGACGCCTCGCTACACCTCCTACAACCGCGTCTACCAGAGCAGGACGTACGGAACGACGCCGGGCAGCGAACGAACACTCACGAAGAGCGTCTACCAGCCCGTCGTGCTCGACTCGAAGAGCGAGGCGGAGTCCGTCGTCACTGAGCTCACCAACATCGTCGACACGTACGGGTCCGCCTCCGTGGGCGACCTGTACGGCATGGTCGGCATCTCCGCGGACTATCCCGTTGAGGACCGCGGCTGGACGAACCTGACATCTGCTCAGGTCACACGCGTCCGAGACGGATATCTGCTCGATCTTCCGTCCCCCGTCAAGATCAACTGAAAGGCATATTCTCAAATGAACCTCGGAGTCATTACTCGTGCCGCTGGGAAGGTCGGTCTGGTGCTGTCCAAGCACTCCCCGGCCATGCTCAGCGTTATCGGCGGCGTCGGTGTTGTCGCCACCGCAGTTCTCGCGTCGCAGGAGACCCTGCGCGTCAAGGAGGTCGTCGAGCCCCACGTCGAGAACCTGGAGCTCATTTCCGCCACGCTGGAAGACGAGTCCAAGCAGTACAGCGACCAGGACGCCCTGCACGATCGTACGGTTATCTACACCCGTCTTGGTCGGGACCTGCTGAAGCTGTATGCTCCGGCGCTCATCGTCGGCGTTCTCACCGTCGCGTCCATCGCGGCGTCCCACCGCATCTCCGCCAAGCGCATCGCCGGTCTGACGGCCGCTTACGGTGCGCTTGACCAGTCCTACCGCCGCTACAGGGGTCGCGTCGAGCAGGCCCTCGGGGAGGAGGGGATGAAGGAGCTCGACACCAAGATCCGCGAGCAGGCGAAGAAGGATATTGCCGAGCGTCGCAAGCCCGACGCCGATATCTCCGAGATCGGGGACAGCGTCTTCGACCTGGCCGGCGCCTCCCAGTACGCGGTGCTCTACGACGAGAACGCCGCCACCTGGAACAAGAACCGGAACCTCTCCACATCGATTCTCCGTGCGCAGGAGAGCTACGCCAACGACCTGCTGAACTGCCGCGGGTACGTGATGCTGAACGAGGTCTACGCCGGCCTCGGTCTGCCTCAGACGTCTGCCGGCGCGGTCGTCGGCTGGATCCGCAAGGACGACGGCGGTGCCGACGGCTACATCACCTTCGGCGACTGGGACGCGAACTACTTCGACGACATCTACAAGGACGTCGACGGCGTGTGCGAGGCGAGGCGCTGGATCCTCGACTTCAACGTCGACGGCGTTATCTGGGACCGCATCGACGAGGTGTCGGTTCGTTGATGTTCTCGCCGCGTGACGCGGCACTCGTGGCGGCCGGGGCGCTTTCGGGTGCCCTGGCCGCCGTCGGGGCGACCGCATATGTTCTGAACCGCAAGCACTTCCACGAGCTCGAGGACATGAAGGACGCCATCGCCCGGGAGGCGATGATCCGCAAGGAGGCGACCGACACCTCGAAGGCGCTCACGTCTGCTTTCTCCGAGCAGGAGAAGCAGCTGGAGTTCTTCCGCCAGCTTCCTGCGGAGGTGCTTGCACCATATCTACCATCGGAGGATGACGACATGCACGAGTACGACCCGGACGTTGAGGCGTACGACAGCGAGATGCTGCCGGAAGGAACTGACACCCTCGGGTGCCGGGTGCTGTCCGAGAAGGAGTGGGCGGAGCGCGAGGGTCGAGGCGATTTCGACGACCTCACTCTGCGCTACTACGTGAAGGACGACACGCTGGTCGGACCGAACAACCGGCCGGTTGAGTTTCCGAACGACTTTATCGGGGAGGCGCTCAGCGTTATCTCCGTGCCCTCGAGCGGGACCACTACCGCCTATATCCGCAACTTCCTGATCTGGGCGGACATCACGCTCGAGATCTACGCGGACGCGTTCTTCGAGAAGGACCCCGATGCCTGACGCGCAGCGTTATTTCGAGTGGCTGTACGGACGAGCGATCTCCTTCGTGGAGCACTACCGCACGCTCTGCTCCGTCCTGCACACTATTATGTTCTTCTCGAACGTGCCGATGGACGACAACCGCGTCGCGGACGCCGTCTCTCTCCGGACCATGTTCGAGACAGAGGCTCAGGCGGACCTGTCCGAGCTTCGGGAGCCCTCGGTGCTGGAGATGCTTGTCGTCCTGGCGCAGGACCTGTCATTCCAGACGATGGACGAGGAGGATATTCAGATCGCGTTCGCCGAGATCCTCGGCAACCTCGGTCTCAGTAAGTGGATCGACGAGCGCTGGGCGGCAGAACCGTTCGAGGCGGAGCACGACACGCGCCTCACGATCCACCGATGGCTCGATCGTGAGGAACTCACCCCCCGCACACCATTTCCGGTTTTCGAGAACGGCGAGCTTGTAGACACTCGCCGCATCGAGCTCTGGTACCAGATGCATCTGTACAACAGAAGCATCGACCAATTCTAGGAGCACGCTATGGATTTCTTCGAAGTGGCCAGGACCGAGAAGAAGGATGGTTCGGCCTGCCTCGCCCCGGAGTTCCTCGTGGGGGAGCCCACGGACTTCATGATCCGGGGAGGAGCGTTCTACGCCATCTGGGACGACGAGAAGGGCAGGTGGTCCACTCGCATGGATGACGTCGCCCGGCTCGTCGACCGCGAGGTCCTGGCCACTGCGGAGAAGTCGGATGACAATCCCTCGGTGCGCCTTATGCGGAGGTTCAAGTCCGGTATCTGGCGCGAGTTCCGTTCGTGGGAGTCGAGCATGTTCGACCATTTTCACCCGCTGGACGACACGCTGGTGTTCGCAGATGATCCGGTGCGCAAGGAGGACTACGCCTCCAAGCGCCTACCATATTCGCTCAAAGCGGGAGACCACTCGGCCTTCGACCGGCTCATCGGGGTGCTGTACGACGAGGAGGAGCGTCGGAAGATCATCTGGGCGATCGGCTCGGTCATCTCCGGAGACAGTGCTCGGATCCAGAAGTTCTTCGTTCTGTACGGGAAGCCTGGATCGGGCAAGTCCACGATCCTGAACATCATATCCTGGCTCTTCGAGGGCTACAGCAAGCCGTTCGACTCGCGGGCTCTTGTGCGGTCGAACAACCAGTTCGCTCTCGAGGCGTTCAAGACGAACCCCCTCATCGCCATCGACCACGATGGCGACATGAGCAGGCTCAGCGACAACACTGTTCTCAACTCGCTCGTCTCTCACGAGGAGATGCTGGTGAACGAGAAGAACAAGTCGCTGTACGGGATGGCCTTTCGGACGACCCTGTTCGTGGGGACGAACTCGCCTGTCCGGATCACCGATAGCAAGTCGGGCATCATCCGCAGGCTGATCGATATTCACCCCACGGGCAGCACAGTCCCCAAGGACACGTATGAGCGTCTGATGACGGAGATCAGCCAGACACGCGGAGAGATCGCGGCATACTGCCGGGACGAGTACAACCGCATGGGCATATCCTACTACGACGAGTACCGCCCGCTGCGGATGATGGGCGACACGGACGCGCTGTACAACTTCGTTGAGTACAACCAGGAGGAGCTCGAGGCCGAGTCGAGCATATCCCTGCGTCGTGCCTACACCATGTACAAGGAGTACTGCGACATGGCGAGCGTGTCCTCGCCCCTGCCCATGTATGTATTCCGTTCGCAGTTCCGGACGTATTTCGAGGACTACAAGGACCGTGCGGTTCTGTCGGACGGGTCCCGCGGACGGAGCGTCTACATCGGCTTCCGAAGCGATATCCTGACGCAGAAGCAGCTGAAGGAGAAGCCCAACGAGACGACCTGGTTGCACCTGTCTGAGCAGCCCTCGCTCCTTGACAAGCGATATTCCGACCGCCCCGCGCAGTACTCGTCCGACGAGGGCACCCCGCTGAGTCGGTGGGACGACGTCACGACCACGCTGAGCGATATTGACACACGAAAGGAGCACTATGTACGACCCCCCGAGAATGAGATTGTCATCGACTTCGATATCTGCGAGAACGGAGTCAAGTCGCCTTCTCGAAACCTTGACGCTGCTTCTCGGTGGCCTCGAACCTATGCTGAGAGGTCTCGAGGAGGTGGAGGTCTCCATCTCCATTACGTCTACGCAGGAGACCCCGAGCGCCTCGCCCATATTTACGAGCCGGGAATCGAAATCAAGTGGTGTCCCGGACGTTCAGCTCTACGGAGGCGACTGAGTGTATGCAATGATATTCCTCCGGCTACTCTTGAGGAAGGCTCGCTCCCTCTCAAGGAGGAGAAGATGCTCAACCGCACGACGATGAAGGACGAGAAGAGTCTCCGCGACCTTATCCTGCGGAACCTCCGGAAGGAGATCCATCCGGGCACCAAGCCATCGATCGACTTCATCGAGAAGATCCTGAACGACGCGTACTCGCAGGGGATGGAGTACGACCTGAGTGACATGCGTCAGGCGGTCATGACGTTCGCCCTCAGGTCCACGCACCACTCCTCCTACTGCCTCTCGCGCGTTGCACAGATGCATTTCCACTCGGAGATGGACGTCGACAAGACCGACGGCGTGGAGGAGGGTGATATCGTCTTCTTCGACTGCGAGGTCTTCCCGAACCTGTTGCTCGTGAACTGGAAGGTTCAGGGTAACGACCATATTCACCGCATGATCAATCCTGCGCCGGCGGAGATCGAGGCACTCGTCGAGCACCGCTTGATCGGCTTCAACAATCGACGGTACGACAACCACATCCTGTACGGACGGATGATGGGGTACTCGAACGAGCAGCTGTTCCACCTGAGCCAGAAGATTATCGGGAACGTGCTGGACGCGGGGTTCCGCAACGCGTACGACCTCTCATACTCGGACATCTACGACTTCTCCTCGAAGAAGCAGAGCCTCAAGAAGTGGGAGATCGAGCTCGGGATACACCACAAGGAGCTCGGCCTGCCCTGGGACATGCCGGTTCCGGAGGAGCGCTGGCCAGAGGTCTCCGCATACTGCGACAATGACGTACGGGCCACCGAGGCCGTGTTCAACGCACGGCACGAGGACTGGACTGCACGTCGGGTGCTGGCGGATGTCGCCGGAATGACTCCGAACGCCACGAACCGTATCCTGGCGACCAAGATCATTTTCGGGGACAACCGCCACCCGCAGAAGGACCTGGTCTACACAGATCTGAGCAAGGAGTTCCCGGGCTACAAGTACGAGTTCGGCGTTAGCTCATATCGCGGGGAGGTCACCGGCGAGGGCGGGTACGTGTACGCCGAGCCGGGAATCCACCGCAACGTGGCTCTGCTCGATGTCGCCTCGATGCACCCCACCTCGATCGAGGTCCTGAACATGTTCGGGCCTTACACGAAGCGCTTCTCCGAGATCAAGGCCGCTCGCATCGCCATCAAGCACGGCGATATTCAGCAGGCCAAGTCGATGCTCGGCGGTGCGCTCGGTCCATATCTGACGGACGAGTCGCAGGCGAAGGACCTGGCGTACGCTCTGAAGATCGTGATCAACAGCGTGTACGGCCTTACCGCGGCGTCCTTCGACAACGCATTTCGTGATCCGCGAAACGTGGACAACATCTGCGCCAAGCGGGGCGCGCTGTTCATGATCGATCTGAAGCACTTCGTCCAGGAGCAGGGCTTCACGGTCGCGCATATCAAGACGGACTCGATCAAGATCCCGGACGCGACGCCCGAGATCATTTCCGCAGTCACCGAGTTCGGCAAGAAGTACGGCTACACCTTCGAGCACGAGGCCACGTACGACCGCATGTGCCTCCTGAACGACGCCGTCTATATTGCTCACGATGAGATGGGCTGGCACGCCACAGGCGCCCAGTTCCTGCACCCGTACGTTTTCAAGTCACTGTTCAGCCACGAGAAGGTCACTCTCGATGATTTCTGTGAGACGAAGGCCGTCACGACCAGCCTGGTTCTGGGGGACCAGGAGACTGCACCGGAGGGCATCCGCTTTGTGGGCCGAGTCGGTCGCTTCGTACCTGTTCGCGAAGGCGGCTTCGATATTCTGCGCGAGAAGGAGGGGAAGTACTCCTTCGCGTCCGGGAGCAAGGGATACAAGTGGCTCGAGGCGGAGGACCTGAACGGCGATATCTCGCTCGTGGACGACCGCTACGCCAACTCGCTCGCCAACAAGGCGCGTGATGCCATATCCGCATTCGGCGATGCGGACGAGTTCCTCTCGCAGGAGGAGCATGGGTCATAATGAGACCCCTACGAAAGGAACCGTTATGAACCCCAACCTGCTCATCGTCGTCCGCAGCGTTACGCTTGGAATCATCCTCGCACTCGCCTACGGTGACGCCCCCCAGGCCAAGGACCACCTCCCCAAGAAGTGATCTCACCCTCTATAGTCCATATCCAGGGCTATAGAGTTTCGTCAAATTGGAAAGGAAACACAATGGAAATCAGGTTCGTACCCAGAATCATTGTCACCAACCACAACGCATATCGTGAGGACACCCCCTTCGAGACGCTTGTGCACGCGGCGATGAACGCCGCAGTCAAGAAGTACTGCGGGGTCGACATCCCGCTGGAATGCTGCCCCGTTCCGACTCGAGTGGTTGTCTCGGCCATGGGTAACGTCCGTCTCGAGTGGGACGAGAACGCAGAGGGCCCGATGGTCATCGTCGGGCGCCACACGGACGGACACTACGGCCTCATCGCCGAGATCCGCCCCTCCAACGAGACCGCCCATATTCTCGACGGCTACCAGTTCGTCGGTTACGCCGTCAAACCCCTTCGTTCCGTCTACATGAGGAAGGCATCATGAGCAGCCACATCGTCTCCGTCCGTTCCGACGACCCCTGCATCGACGGGATCAAGATCCTTCTGTCGGACGCCGTCCGCAACGATGCTGACAAGTCGGGATACCACCATTTCCCGGTCGTCTCGCCGAAGACCTTCGATGGGATCAAGTCGTACATCATCGCCGGGTCCCTCGATATCTCGGAGGACTGGTACGACGTCCAGAGGAACGGTCTCTGCGTCAATGTCATTTCTCGCAAGAGGACCGTCGAGTGATCTGGATCCTCTGGACGATCCTCGCCGTGATGTCCCTCTACTATGCGGGCACACGGTGGGGATCCGAGTACGCATGGGCGCTGTTCTGCGCCCTGCTCGTCATCTACCTCATGCACTTCAACATCATCTGAAAGGAACACCATGCCGTCAGCACAGATCACCCTCAAGGACGTCCGCCTCCTCTTCCGCAACTTCAGCGGCGCCCGCGATCGTTTCGGCAACGAGGGCAAGCGGACGTTCTGCGTCGTTCTCCCCGAGGACGCCGCGAACGACCTCCGCGCTCAGGGGGTCAACGTCCGGGTCCTCAAGCCCCGCGACGAGGACGACCAGCCGGAGCCCTTCGTCAAGGTCAACGTGAAGTTCGGGACCCGCCCGCCGAAGATCACGGTCATCTCCGGGAAGCACCGGACGATCCTGAAGGACGAGGCGTCCCTCGGGATGCTGGACTGGGCGGTTATCCAGCGCGCCGATATCCAGATCCGAGTCTGGCACAACGCCGAGCGCGGGTTCACCACCTGCTGGCTGAACAAGGCCTTCATCACCGTCCAGGAGGACGAGCTCGACGCGATGTACGCCGAGCCTCCGAGCGACGAGGACGCCCCGGAGGAGTGGCGGGCATGAGGATCACGCCTGACACCATTTCCGAGCTGCCGCAGCTCGAGGACGTTCGCGTTCGCATCGTGCGGCCGGACGGCTCCTCGGTCAGCGCCCGGGGGGATATCTACGCCGCTCTGCCGGGCGACGACAAGTGGTCCGTCCTTATTCGGAGCAACGGAGCGGAGGAACTCTTCCTCTCTTCCGAGTGGGAGGGCATCTGGTTCGACGCCGCGAAGCTCCTGTGCCTCCACAGCAAGCGCGTCGAGACCGCTCGGTCGTATCCGATCGAGGGGATCAGGTACCTCCTGATCAGCGACATCGAGTCGCTGCACGATACCTACGCCGTATTCGGCGAGGACCAGGTCTACCTGCTCGAGGACTCCTTCGGGAGCCGCATGAAGGGGCACTACACCTTCTCGCCCTGCCGCGAGTCGCGTCTCATCCACTGGGTCCGCGTCGAGGCGAGCTTCGTGGACCTCAAGGTCGTCCACCGACCGGACGACAGCACATCATATCTCTACGTCATGAAGAAGGAGCCCGAGCAGTGAACGGCATGTGGAAGATCATTTCTCACGAGGAGTTCTACAACGACAGGATGGCCACGATCGCCGACGGGCAGGTACGCGGCCATATCGACGAGACCGGCTTCCACGGCGGGTTCGTCGGGGCGTTTCGTCTTGTCCTCGCGAATGGGGTGGAGCTGATCATCCCCAAGGGGCAGTTCTACTCGATCATCGACTTCGATGAGGGCACGATCGAGCTGATCGCTGCCGACTGACCATATTCGGACGGGGGCCTGGAGCGATCTGGGCCCCCGTCGACGCAAAGGAGCACCATGTTACCCTACAACCGCCTTATTCTCGTGGACTTCCTCGAGGGGCCGAAGATCTGGGCGTACTGCATCAGACAGATCATCGATTATCAGTGCGGGTACCGCAAGGACATTCTGGTGATGGAGCACCGAGATCTCAAAACCGGCCAGCCGTACGAGTTCGTGCTGGATACAGATCGCTTCAGCATCGTCCAGGAAGTCGATCCGTATCGAAACGAGTACCATCTGGTCGTGATGGCCTATGGTTAACCCGCCCCCTCGGCCGACATATCCGATCACGGAATGGATCCGGGACGAGAAGTACCTCGGTAAGAGGGAGTACTGGATCCGATCCGGGCTCACGAAACAGAGGTACATGATATCCAGCAAGGGTCGCGTGAAGGGTCCTCGCGGCCATATCGGGTGCGCCAGGCAGGGCGAGGGCGTCGAGGCCCGAAATCGTCAGGGCAATTCCCAGTTCTTCCGACTCGCTCGTCTGATGTGCGAGGCCTTCACGACCTTCGAGTACGATCCGAAGAAGCATCGGTTCTGCTGGTTGGACGGCGACTCGAATAACCGAGCCCTCTCGAACCTCGGCGTGCAGATGATGACGGGGGAGGGGCGAAAAAGGCAAGAGAGGCGCAGGGAAGTCGCCCGGCATATCATCCGTATCAAGATCGAGGGGGAGGACGAGATGATCGAACGGCGCACCCAGCTCACCAGCGTCGTTCTGCCGAACATAGTCAAGAAAGAGAACCTCACCGATATCTGGCTCGTGTCGCACGGCATGGTGGACGACACCCACAGGTGGACATACTCAGCAAGGAGGAAGACAGATGGAGAACAAGATCGTTGACGCATTCGTCCGGGAGGCCGTTCTGGCAGGCGCGGATGATGTGATCATTTCCGAGGACGACGTGGACCCCGAGACCAACACCATCAAGTTCGTGGCGGTGAAGCGTTGAGCGAAGAGACCTGGCGGACCCTGTATGCATATTACGATCTTGAGGTCAGCAACTACGGCCGCTTCCGCAAGATCAGCACGGGGACATATCGTAAGCCGACTCTGAACAAGGGGTCGCTCGTCATGAGCGTCCTGGACGCGGAGACGATGCAGCAGCAGCAGATGGTCGCCCACCGGCTCGTGTGGGAGGCATTTCGCGGGCCCGTGCCGCCGATGCACTGCATCAGGCACCGGATGGAGGACCCGCGCGATATTAGTCTCGACAACCTCTACTGCCAGTCGTACTCGGACCTCGTGTCTGAGAACTGGCAGGGGAAGAAGGAGGAGTGGCGTCAGACGGCCTTCGAGATCGAGGGCTTCTGATGGCGGACCTGCTGTGGAAGCACCAGCGCGAGGCCCTGCGGAGGATGCATATCGGTTGCGTCCTCTGCGGGGCCCCGGGCTCCGGGAAGAGCATGGTGGGCATCGCGTTCGCCATCGAGACCATCACGGGTCATAATTTTGAGTCGGGGAAGAGCGCCGAGAAGCCCACGACACTCTATATCATCACGACCGCGACCAAGCGGGACAGTCTCGACTGGCAGGGAGAGCTCGCGCGGTTCGGCCTCTCGACCAAGGAACCAGCGCGAGGCATATCATGCGTCGTCGACTCGTGGAACAACATCCGGAAGTACGAGAAGTCGAAGGGCTTCTTCATATTCGACGAGCAGCGTCTTGTGGGGAAGGGCGCCTGGGCGAAGGCATATCGCAAGATCGCCGCCCGGAATCCCTGGATCCTGCTGTCGGGGACTCCGGGGGACACCTGGATGGACTACCTTCAGGTATTTCTGGGCAATGGCTTCTACCGCAACCAGACCGAGTTCGTGGAGAAGCACGTCGAGTACGACCGGTTCGCGCGATATCCGAAGGTCAAGCGGTACCACAACGAGAAGCTCCTGCGGAAGCACCGGGACGCCATACTGGTGCAGATGCCGATGGAGAGGAGGACCCGGCGTCACGAGCAGCGCATATCCTGCAAGTACGAGACGGAGACGTACAACGAGACGCTGCGGCAACGGTGGGACGTTCTCCGGAACCAGCCCATCGAGGACGCTGCGGGTCTTGCCAGGGCGCTGCGCTATATCGTGGTGGCCTCGGGCGACCGCAGAGGCGCCCTTCTGAGGCTTCTGGCGGCCCGTAAGCGGGCTATCGTGTTCTACATGTACAACTATGAGCGCGACATATTACGGGACGTCTGCGAGGCTCTGGCGAGGCCGTGGGGGGAGATGAACGGAACCTACCACGACGAGGTGCCTCAGGGCGACGAGTGGGCGTATCTGGTGCAGTACACCTCCGGGGCCGAGGCCTGGAACTGCGTGACCTGCGACACCATCATATTCTACAGCGAGTCGTACTCGTGGAAGCAGGTGGAGCAGGCGAAGGGCCGCATCGACCGGGCCAACACCCCCTACAAGGACCTGTACTATATTACTCTGACCAGCGAGTCGGGCTTCGACCGCGCAGTCGAAAGGGCCTTGAAGAGGAAGGAGCGGTTCAACGAAGCGGCCTTCGGGCGACGATGACGAGGTCCCGGGGCGGTCTTACGGCCGTCTCGGGTTCTCGTTTTTGGCCATTGGACAGAAGTGGCCATTTTTTTGGCCATCGTGGCCAGATTTGGCCAGTCGCGAATCGTTGCAATGACGCCACTTTCTCTATCTTATGGCCAAAAGGCCATTTTTCTATTAATAAAGTTACTATTATTAATAGTAAACTATAGCCAGTAGAGGCTGTAAGTTCTCCCGTGGCGTGGACAAACCCGTCCCGTTTTTGGCCATTTGGCCATTCGGGCACCTTCCGTTGCAATACCGCCCAAAACGCTCTGGCCATTTTTGGCCACGCTGGACACGGATTTGGCCACTGGCCATTTTCGGCCAAGACCCGTCCATCCGCCTTGGATACAATTACGCGTGTAGAACACGGGCTATAATGAAGATCCTGACCCGACCCCCGCACGGGTCATGCATTTTCAGGAGGCTCAATGCTCGAACGAGAGTTCCAGGCTCGTCTCATCAAGGATCTGCGCGCCCTTTTCCCGGGCTGCATCATCCTGAAGAACGACCCGAACTACAAGCAGGGCGTGCCGGACCTTATTCTCCTCTGGGAGGACAGGTGGGCCATGCTGGAGGTCAAGGCCTCCGGTCGTGCCAGGCACCGCCCCAACCAGGACTACTACGTCGACGTTCTCGACCGGATGTCCTTCGCCGCATTCATTTCTCCGGACAACAAGGAACACGTCCTAGATGCACTTCAACGATCACTCACGTCTGACCGGCGCTCACGCATTTCTCAGCGCGAGTAAGCACGCCTGGGTCAACTACGACACCGATCGCCTTCGAGAGGTCTATGGCACCAGCCAGGCCGCAGCTCGGGGCACACGGCTTCACGAGCTCGCTGCCGAGCATATTCGCCTGCGAATTCGAATGCCGAAGAACCAGGTCACGCTCAACCGCTATATCAACGACGCTATCGGCTACCGCATGACACCGGAGCAGATCCTCTGGTACAGCGACAACGCCTTCGGGACGGCGGACGCCATATCCTTCGACGAGAAGAAGGGCTTCCTCCGCATTCACGACCTCAAGACGGGCGTGACGCCAGCGTCGATGACGCAGCTCCATATCTACGCTGCGCTGTTCTGCCTCGAGTACGGCTACCGACCGGGCGATATTCATGCGGAGACGCGGATCTACCAGAACAACGAGGTCCTCGTCGACGAACCCGAGACCGAGGTGCTGGCACATATTCAGGACCGACTGGTCCAGTTCGACAAGATCATCGAGGGGCTCAAGCAGGAGGCGTGATGACTGACGATTTTCTCGTCCACTACGGCACGCCCCGCCACTCAGGGCGCTATCCCTGGGGGTCAGGCAAGGACCCGTACCAGAGCGCCTCGTCATTTCTCAGCGAGCGCGATCGTCTCCGCAAGGAGGGCATGAGCGACACTGATATTGCGCGTGCCTGGGGAATGACTACCACCGAGTTCCGAGCTCAGGGCAGCATCGCCCGCGCCGAGAAGAAGGCCGGCGATATTGCTCGAGCCGTTCGGCTCAAGGACGCCGGTCTCCCCAATACCGCCATCGCGGAGAAGATGGGGCTTAACGAGTCGTCTGTTCGTGATCTGCTGAAGCCGGACGCCGGGCATCGCCAGGACGCCATCAAGCGCACCAGCGATATTCTCGAGGCGGAGTGCAAGGCCAAGCGGTATATTGAGTACGGCACCGGCGTGGAGATGAACCTCCAGACGTCGACCGCCACGCTCAACACCGCGGTCGAGACGCTTCGTCAGAAGGGCTACAAGACTCACGAGGTCTATATTAAGCAGCCGGGATCGGACAAATTCACGATCCTGAAGGTCCTCACCCCGCCGGGCGTCACCAAAGCCGATGTCATGGCGAACCGCGACAAGATCCGTACCCCGGGTGTCGTTGTGGACGAGAACGGCATATTGTCGACGGGGCTCAAGCCCCCGACCAAGGTGTCGAGCAAGCGCCTGCGTATTCGCTACGCCGAGGATGGCGGCACTGACATGGATGGGGTTATTCAGCTCCGCCGCGGTGTCCCCGACCTCGATCTCGGCGGCTCGTCATATGCTCAGGTGAGGATCAATGTCGATGGCACGCACTACCTCAAGGGTATGGCGATGTACACCGACAAGCTCCCCAAGGGCGTTGACATGATATTCAACACCAACAAGCCCAAGGGGACCCCAGCGCTCGGTCCGAAGGACCACTCCGTCCTCAAGCCGCTCAAGGACGACCCCGACAATCCGTTCGGTACGGTCGTCAAGCAGCGATATTACAAGGACAAGAAGACGGGCAAGCGGAAGCTGTCCGCCCTCAATATTGTGAATGAAGAGGGATCCTGGGACCGCTGGTCCTTATCCTTGGCTTCCCAGTTCCTCTCGAAGCAGTCGCCCATATTAGCCCGGAAGCAGCTCAAGGCCACTCGCGAGGCCAAGGAGCGGGAGTTCAAGGAGATCATGAGTCTCACGAACCCCGTTATTCGTAAGAAGCTCCTTGCGTCATTTGCGGAAGACTGCGACTCGGCGTCGGTGCACCTCAAGGCCAAGGCCCTACCCGGTCAGGCCTCGCAGGTCATATTGCCGATGCCACATCTCAAGAAGAACCATGTGTATGCGCCAAATTTCCGCGATGGTACTGTGGTGTCTCTTGTTCGTTATCCTCATGGCGGGACCTTCGAGATCCCGCAGCTTGTGGTTAACAACAAGGACAAGAAGGCGCGTCATATTATGGGTCGCGCTCGGGATGCTATTGGCATTCATCCTTCTGTCGCCGAGCGACTCAGCGGCGCTGACTTCGACGGGGACTCCGTCGTAGCCATCCCGCATATTGGCACGACTCGTATTCGCTCCACCCCGGCGCTCAAGGGACTCAAGGGCTTCGAGCCCAAGCGAGTCTATCCGGCATATCCGGGGATGAAGAGGATGCGGGACACTCAGACCCAGATGGGTAAGATCAGTAACCTTATTACTGACATGACCCTGAAGGGGGCATCGGAGTCCGAGCTCGCTCGTGCTGTCCGCCATTCGATGGTTGTTATTGACGCGGAGAAGCACTACCTCAACTACAAGCAGAGCGAGAAGGACAACGGCATATCTGCGCTCCGGAAGAAGTACCAGGGCGGCACCAACCGTGGTGCCTCCACTCTTATTTCCAGGGCCAAGGGCGAGGTCCGGGTCGACGAGCGCAAATTGCGCCGAGCTGCGAAGGGTGGCTCCATCGATCCCAAGACTGGTAAGCTCGTCTACGAGAAGACCGGTCGGGGATATTACAATGACAAGGGTATCTGGGTGCCCAAGGTTACCAAGGTACCCAAGATGTCCATGGTGGACGACGCCCATAAACTCAGCAGTGGCACTCGCATGGAGGGGCTATATGCTGACCACGCCAACGCCATGAAGGCACTGGCAAATCGTAGCCGCAAGGCTGTCATTTCTACGCCCCCCTTGAAACGGGACCCCCGGATGGCACGAAAGTATGCCCCCGAGGTTTCGAGCCTCCGGGCCGCCCTCAACCGTGCCGTCAAGCAGAAGCCTTTGGAACGACAAGCACAAATCATTGCGCAAGGAGTTGTATCCAAGAAGGTCGCTGCAAATCCTGATATGTCCCGCAAGGACCGGGAGAAGATCGAACGCATGGCTGTAGAGACTGCTCGTGCTAGGCTCGGCGTTGACAGACAGGGTACTCGCATCCGCCCCACCCCCCGTGAGTGGGAAGCCATTCAGCGTGGTGCTGTCTCCAATGCTATGATGGAGGAGATCGTGGCCAATGCGGACTCTGATCACATCAAGAAGCTCGCTATGCCACGTGAGAAGACTCGTGTCACTACAGCACAGCAGTCTCGCATCATGACACTGCGCAGCAGGGGCGCTACACATGCTGAGATTGCAGAGGCTCTCGGTCTCTCGGTCTCACAGGTCAAGTCAGTGATCTACAACGACGAGTAGCGACTGCTACACTACTACAGGAGGCAGTGGTGCTCGCCTTTAGGCTCACAACAGAGGACAATCCGTTCGATCCTTTCGACGAGTTCGACGAATGGTACAAGTTCGATGTGTCTAATGGCTACGGCACCACTGCCTACCTGGGTAGGGTGACGTACAGCAGCGACGAGCTGTCTCTTGCTGATCAGATTGAAGCTTCTAATGAAGCTGTAATCGATGCTTTCGTGCTCAATCTGACCGGAAACTACAGGATTGTGGAACGAGAAGTCGAAGTCTGAAGAAATGAAATGACTCACGACCATCCGTCCCCCCGGGGGGAGGTCCCGCGAAGACTACCCCCCTCCTGCTTCGCCGCCCTCCTCGAAAAATCCCCGCGGGGATTTTAGCGATTCGCATTCCGGTTCGGACCAGGTTCCAGGCTCTGTCCGAGGACGAGTTTTCTGTGTGTTCCTTTCCTCGTTCTCGGCGGGGGAAGGGCCTGGAATCTGACCTGAACCGGACGCGAACTGAGCGGAAGGAACGCAAAGTGGGGAAAAGGCCGATAAGGTCGCCCGAACAGCAGGAGAACCGACTCATAACCCTCGCCGTTCGTCGGGCTGAGGAGATGCTCGAGGCCGGCACGGCGCCTCCGAGCATCATCACGCACTATCTCAAGCTCGCCACCTCTCGAGAGCGGCTTGAGCAGGAGCGTCTTCGAGCCGAGAACGACATGCTTCGCTCCAAGAAGGAGGCACTCGACGCCTCCATCAAGGGGGCCGAGGCCTATACGGAGGTTCTCGAGGCCTTCAAGTCCTACGCGATCGCTGGTTCGGACGATGCTGACGTACGATGAGCTTTTGCAGCACGATGGCTACGAGGAACGCCTCGCATACCTGATGCGCGGAGGCACAGTGGGCGGAGAGACATTCGGGTCGTTGCGTTGGCTGAATCAGCGCTTCTACGCGTCCTCGGCCTGGAAGCGTGTCCGTACTCAAGTCATAGCGCGTGATGCCGCTTGTGATCTCGCGGTTCCGGGTCTTGAGGTTTCCGACCGGATTTTGGTGCATCATATGAACCCGATCGACCCGGAGGCGCTGGAACAGGGCGATCCTGCCGTTTTCGATCTGTCCGGACTCATCACGGTGTCTCACGATACGCATAATGCGATCCATTACGGTCGCGGCTCTCGACGACCACGCCTGATCGAGCGAAAACCCGATGACCACCTGCTGTGGAGGCGGCATGACCATTCTTAGCGATGTCAAGCAGACGCTCGGCGTTACGCCTGACTACACGGCCTTCGACACGGAGATCGTCATTGCCATTAACTCGGCCTTGATGATCGCTGAGCAGCTCGGCCTGCCGGCCTTTCAGGTTTCTACGGGCGAGGAGACGTGGGAGGAGTACTTCGATCCTGTCTCCTGCTCCATCGAAGCAGTCAAGACCTACATCAGTCTCCGCTCGCGACTGATCTTCGACCCGCCGAACAACTCGTTCCTAACCGGAGCGATCGAGAAACAGATCGAGGAGTGCGGCTGGCGTATCGCGTTCCAGATTGAGGTGAACACATGAGCATCTTCGACGTACCGCTCTCAGCGATTCGAGAACCCAACGAACTCGCCCATTTCGGTGTCAAGGGCATGAAGTGGGGTCGACGTCGAGCGAAAAAGCGAAGCGAGATCAAGGCGCGAATCGCAAAACAGGGGGGCGCCAAGATCTCTCTAATCTATGACAAGAAGTCGCCTCAGCACTATGTGGATGGGACCTTCGGCACCGGAACGCTTCGCGCTCGCGGCCTTTCGAAGGCTCTTATCAAGTCTAAGGGCGCCCGGCGCAAGGCTTTGGGGCGAGCTATCGTGATCCAGAAGGCTCGTTCTAATCGCCGCTGGAAGAACACGCCGTTGGCCCGAGCGGTCAGCAGTACTAGCAACGCTCGATTCCGAGACCGCTACAAGACTGCCCGCAAGGCCTGGAAGCGGGACCGGCAGGATTACAACTACGCCGGTAACCGAGGCGGAGTCATTGGCGAGTATGTTCGGCAGCGTCGCAGGCAGCGCAAGTGAGGACTAAATAATGCATCCCGACGAGAACTCCCTCGCCCATTTCGGCGTCAAGGGTATGAAGTGGGGGCGCCGTAAGCAGCGACCCCATGGCAACGGTCGGCAGGGCCGTATGAGCGCTCGCCAGAAGCGCGCTCGCGACATGTCGAACATGAGCGACACCGAGCTCCAGCGGTATCTGAATCGTCGCCGCATGGAGAACGAGTATCACAAGATGAACCGCACCGGCGGAGAGAAGTTCCGTTCCTGGGCGGTGGGCGTAGGCAAGCAGGCGGCTGAGCGGGCTGCGAAGCGAGCCGCGAATCAGCTCATTGATCGCGGACTCGACGCGGGTGCCGGTGCGCTTCGCGCCTATGGGCCTTCTGCCCTCGAGGGCGCCAAGTCACTCGGCAGCCGTGCTGCGGGTGCGCTGAAGCGAACTCCCGGCAAGGAGCTTGTCCGCTACGACCCTGGCGTCGGCGGCGGAATCGGCCCAAGGCGGAAGTCTCGCGGTGAGCAGGTTCGAGAGAGCCTCGGCGGTCTTGGCTCCAAGGCGCGTTCTGCGGCCTCTCGCGCTCAGGGCGG
>ERZ772827.172-NODE-172-length-36656-cov-3.269364_pt1 | contig 36656 bp, 35 predicted proteins | sample MGYA00580850_ERZ772827 | MGnify/ENA primary metagenome ERZ772827 (study PRJEB29015, sample SAMEA2737950) | human oral metagenome | biome: human oral; feature: human-associated habitat; material: dental | place: China | collected 2145 ... | reverse complement strand
ATCCATATCGATTTCTCTCCTATTATATATAAATATATAAAAGAAGAGAAAAAGAGTCTGCTGCAACAGAGAAAAAACAGGGTAACTATAGTACAAATCGATTTGTACTATATGTTGGGAGGGGGAGGGAGGGAAAATAGCGATGTTTTGGTAGATATATAGTGAACGAAGAGAAGCAGCAGAGCAGGTGATCTAGTGAGAGAAACGTTCGCCTGCAGGTTGACGAAGGAGAAGTGAGAGAGGGAGTGTAAGGCGACTGATAGCTTGTGCGATTTGGGCGGAGCTAGCTTGACTTTTCTTGCTGGAGGTTCTATTGTGTAACAAACCAATAACAACACACTCACGGAGATATCCCTTATGACCTTAATGCCACCAAACGGTAGAGATTTGAGCCCAGATCAGCTAGGGGAGCTCAAGGAGAAGCAGTGCCGCAAAGGATATGACAAAACAGCCACGCAGCAACAAGCCGAAAATGAAGCTGCCGTTAATAGTCTCTACGCCGGCCTTGGCGGCAACAGCGCGCTCAGCAGCACTACCTTCGACAAAACAGATAACGCCACCACGCCAGAGAATAGCAACCCTGACCCGCGGATGGATGACCTTGCCGCGCAGGTGGGTGCGCTGTATAGCACTCCAAGTCCATAAGCGAGAGAATCCTGATGAGATGGCAATAAATCGCTTCTACGGGGATGTGAGTAAGACTGACGAACCTGATGAGGCAGAGAAGGATAGTGTTTTGCCGGATGAGCAATATGAGCCACTTACTCCTAAGGACGAGGGAGATCACTTGCTAAATGGCCGCCGGACGAGTGCACGCAAGGTGTATAATCAGCTTGATGCATCGACAGCCGATCGTTTGGCTGGGGAGGGTGACTCGCGGCTTGCGGCGCTTGATGTGATCGATGGCTTTGGCGACTCGATCCATGCCAACCAGAAGGGGAAGTTTGACAAGCAAACGCACAAGACCGAGACCAAGGTGCAGCAGCAGTTTGAAAAGCTTGGCATTGACGAGCATCTTGATATGCACAACGGTGACGTCAAACAGCGCATAAAAACGCGCGTTACCACAGAGGTGCTGGAAGCTGGCGTGGGTGACACTGGTGAGTATGTGATGGGCAAAGACCAAGTGAATACTGAGACACATGGCGATATTCTCAATACCGACAAGGCACGTGAAGCAGTGCGAGCTGTTGCAGCAGAGGAGTTTTTGCTGTGCGTCAAAAATGGTGATATTGCATATGATGCGCTTGCGGCGGTTGACCCATCACTCGCACGTTTTGTCAGTGGCTATGGGAACTTTTTCTCTGATCGCAATATTGAGAGTGAGACGAATAAAAACCTCGCCGAGCTGGGTCGCCGTCTTGAGCAGTCGGAGCCTGCTATGCAGTTGATGCAGCAGATGCAAGAGCAAAAGCTCGCTGCAGCGCCATCTTCCGAGAACACGCAAAACCACTCAAATGTATTTGAGACATCGTCTCATCGCTCCTTTGCCAAGAAGCCCGAAAATACGCCATTCCAAAAGAACACGAAAACGACCAATACACTCCTTGGTAGTAGTGAGCAGCGTGTCAGTTGGCGCTAACTTGTGTAGTGGGTGCTCGTGAGTACTTGTTGCGGCATAATCACAGGGATTTTCCGCATTATACTCTCGGATCTATTGAGTTTTCGTAGGCTTTGTGGTATTGTACTCTCATGTATAAAGGCGAGCGGCCAAAAGTTTTTCCGATTATTGTCACTATCTTGGTGATCTCGTTGGTGGTGGCAGCAGTGGCGTCGGTCATTCGCATGGTGGCGACCCGCCAGGAGTCGAATAACACCAACACGCAGCAATCAGCCGAGAGCTTCTACGACCAAGTGGTGGCGCACAACGCAACCAACAGTGTCCGCTGGACGGTGCGTGGGCCGATTGTGGCAGATGAGACCTTCCGCTCGTACCAGATCGAGATTTCGCCCAATAAGCGGACGTATACGGTGTATCAGGGCTACCTAGACAAGCAGCTCGACCGCAAGGAGTTTGAGAACAACCAGCAGGCCTACGAGCAGCTTGTGTATGCCCTGAGCAAGGCGCAAATCCAAGACACGCGCAGTGTGGATGACGACGACGTGCGTGGGGTGTGTGCCACTGGTGGGCGGCTCTACACCTTCGAGACGATGGACAGCGGCACGACGAAGACGCGCATCTGGACGTCGAGCTGCCAAGGCTCGCCTGGCTCGATGAAGGCCGATGTACCCAAGATCCATGCGCTCTTTGCCAACCAGATCCCTGGCTTTGCACCGATGTTTGATAAGACGCAATAAAGATTAAAGGCGCTGCGTGGCTCGCTCCCGAAGCTTAAATGATCTCTAACCTCTGTGGTTTTGCGCACCCTCTTATGAAATACCGTGGCAGGTAGTTCTCTCCAGAGCACGGTTCTCTTGCGTAAGATCCGAAAAATTATAACCCTTCACATACTCCATCCAATGAAGAAGCGGGGAGGAGCTTATACGCGGATACATATGGCTTTGAGGTATCGATTGTGCGATGACTCTGCGCGGATTGTCTGATGCTCATGCTAGCCACACCTCACCGCCAATGGTATAATCGAGCGTATGATTCGTGCAGTGATTTTTGATTGTTTTGGTGTGCTCTATAGTGGGAGTATTGAGGTGCTGATGGCGCAGTGCCCGCCGGATCGTCGAGCCGAGCTAGAGGATATTAACAAGCAGTCGGACTATGGTTATATCTCGCGGCAGGAGTTTATCACAGAGGTGGCGCGGCTCTCAGAGCAGACGCCAGCCCAGATAGCGGCGTTGCTCGAGCAGGCCCATGTGCGCAATAGCGAGCTGATTGCCATGATTCACACGCTGCGCCAGCACCACCCTGCCATCAAGGTGGGGCTGCTGAGTAATGTGGGGAGTGATACGATCGAGCGGCTGTTTGCCCCCAGTGAGCTGCGCGAGCTTTTCGATGCCATGGTGCTCTCGTATGCCGAGCACGTTGCTAAGCCAAGCCGCGAAGCCTTCGAGCTGGCAGCAGATCGGCTCGGCGTGCTGCCTGGCCAGTGTGTGATGATCGACGACCGGCTGGACAACTGCTCTGGGGCTGAAGCTGCTGGCATGCGTGCTATCCTCCACACAGCCAATAGCCGCACAATGGCCGAGCTTGAGGAGCTGGTGGGGGAGCGATGACACCCGTGTGGCTTGGGATAATGGCCGGTTGTTTGCTTGTGCTGCTTGTCTACACACTATGGATGGTGCCGCCGCAGCTTGGCAAGACGCTCAGTATGCATATTGAGCAGCGGACGAGGACGGTGATTGCGGGTAAGATCCTCTTGCCACTGACCGGCCTGAGCCTTGCGCTGTGGGCTGTGCAGTCAGGGTTGCCACAAGTAATGCAGCTACTCCTTCTTGTCGTGAGCCTTAACTTTTGCGTGATGGGATTAGTGCCATTTGGCGTGAGTCAGCGGCGCACCTTGGTCCACAACATTGCAGCGTGGGGTTGTATACCGGTTATAACGATCATTGAGATTCTTGTCCTGCTGAGCGATACTCACTCAGTGGTGCGGGTGGTGACGAGTGGCGCTATGGTGTGCCAGGCTATTGTTCTTGGTTGCTACTTCTTTGCCAAGCCGTGGCATCGCTATATTATGCTGGTGGGGCAGGCGGTGTATTTTTCGCTTTTTGTGGCGATCGTCTGGGCAATGGAGTGTTTTCATGCCTGAGCTCCCTGAAGTTGAGACGATTCGTGCGAGCTTAGCTCGCTTGGTGGTGGGGAAGCAGGTTGTGGCAAGCAAGGTGTATGACTCACCCAAGAGCTTTCCCAACGACCCCACAGCGGTGGCGCACTTCCTGCACGGTGCGACCATCACGGCGGTAGAGCGCCGCGCTAAGGTATTGCTGATTCGCCTGAGCACCAACTACACGCTGGTGGTGCACCTCAAGATGACGGGCCAACTGCTCTTTGTTGGTGAAGAGCGCTGGGGCGGCGGCCACCCAAACGATAGCTTTCTCCACGAGCTACCCGACCGCTTAACGCGGGTAGCGCTGACCTTTGCGGATGGTGCACATTTGTACTTTAATGACCTGCGCAAATTTGGCTGGATGAAGCTCTACCCTACGCCAGAGGTGGCGCAGCTGCCCTTTATGCAAAAAGTCGGGCCCGAGCCGCTTGACCCGCACACCACGGCGGCGCAGTTCATCGCGCGCATCCGCCGGCGCAACGGCACGACCATCAAGGCAGCCATCCTCGACCAAACCACCATCGCTGGCGTGGGCAATATCTATGCCGATGAATCGCTGTGGATGACGCAGCTCCACCCCGCCACACGAGTGCGCATGGTGGATGATGAGCAGCTTGCTGCGCTCTTTGCCCATATTCGGCAGGTGCTGCAGCTCAGTATTGACAAGGGTGGCAGCACCGACCGCAATTACGTCGATGCTGAGGGTAAGAAGGGGAGCTACCTAGCCTTTGCGCAGGTGTTTCGGCGTGAGGGGCAGCCCTGCCCGCGCCACCCCGATGTAGAAATTATGAAGATTCGTGTGGCTGGCCGTGGGACGCACATTTGCCCGGTGTGCCAGGTGAAAGTGGGGGAGTAGCTGATGCTTTATCTCATTGTGGGGAAGAATAGCTACGTGGTAGAGCAAGAGCTGGCGAAGATTGTTCAGCATGCATCAGTACCAGCGGAGCATATCGATACTCAGCAGCTTGATGTGGCAGGCTTGGCTGAGCTGGTGCGCGGCGTGTCTCTCTTTGCGCCGCAGCGGCTCATTGTGCTGCGACGTCTGTCTGAGCGCCCAGACCTCTGGGAGCAGCTTGGCCAATGGGCCCATGATATTCCTGACGAGACGACGCTTGTACTGGTAGAGCCAGGACCGGATAAGCGCACCAAAACGTACAAAGCACTGCATAAAGCCGCTACCATCATCACTGCAGACCCACTGACCGACCGCCAGCGCCCTGCCGCCGAGCGGTGGCTGCGCCAGCTAGCTAATAGACGCGGCGTGTCGCTAAGCCCAGCGCATGTGCGCAGCATGGTGGAGCGAGCTCTGGTGCCGGATGAAAAGGGCTATGGTGGGTCGATCGACCAGCTGCAGCTGGCGCACGCTATCGACGCATTGGCTCAGCTCGAGACTATTACCGATGATGCAATTGCCACCGTGTTACCACCGGCCCGTGAGTTCTCAGTCTTTGATGTTGTAACCCTCGCAGTAGAGCGCCGAGGTCCAGCCTTGCGAGCTGCCTTAGATGAGCTGCGTCTGAGCCACGATCCATACCAAACTGCGGCGCTCATCTGGGCGCAGTGGGTCCAGCTGGCGGCGATTGCATGCTATGGCGAGGCAGGGGAGGCAGAGATTGCGCGCGAGCTCTCACTCCACCCCTACGTCGTCAAAAAAACCAAGCCACTCACCAGGCAAGTCACGCCAGCTGACATTCGCACCCTCACCCAGCGGGCTGCCCAGCTTGATGCCGATATGAAGACGACGGGTATATCGCCGTGGGATGCGGTGGAGAGCTTCTTATTTGCGGTGGCGGGGCGGTAGCTTTATGTCGCAAAAGAGTGAGCGCCAGTAGCCCCGTGGTGGCCCGGCTCTTTACAAATCCTGCGCCATGCCTTATAATGAGCGCTTGATTGTAGTACTAACCCATAATAACAAGCGATAGAGGAAATTAATGCCCATCATCAAATCAGCTGTCAAACGCATGAAGCAAACGGCTACTCGCCGTCAGCGCAACATTGCTACCAAGCGCGCCATCAAGGCCAGCACCAAGGCCTTCGCCGCCGAGCCAAGCGCTGCCGCCCTGAGCCAGGCCCAGAGCGAGCTTGACAAAGCCGTCAAGAAGGGTTTGCTCAAGAAAAACACCGCGAGCCGCCGCAAAGCATCGCTCGCCAAGGCCGCCAAGGCCGCTGGCGTCAAGCTTGCGTAACACAGAAGCAGCAAGAGCAGATACCAAAACACCTCGAAGGAGAGGTGTTTTTGTATACAGGCTAGGACAACTATTATGAAATAGTGTGAGATATAAGGATCACACACCTTGAGGATCTTTGTGCAAAGAGAGGTAGCCATACTTCGCATGGCTACCTCTGTTAATCGCGACTCGCCATTGACGAAAGGAAATTACTTATGGTAGGATAGATAGAGTTTTGGGTAAGGCAAAAGTAGGAGCTATGGACGAGATAAAGGTGCGGCAACAAATCATCGACAAACTAGGTGAGAGTAATAATATTTTGGTGGCGGTCAACGCCCACCCCACGGTAGATGAGCTGAGTGCGGCACTGGGGTTGACGCTTTTGCTCAACAAGCTCGACAAGCACGCCACAGCCGTCTTTAGTGGGGATGTGCCAACGGCAGTGGGCTTCCTTGAGCCAGAGCATACCTTTGAGAGCACGGTGGATAGTCTGCGAGATTTCATCATTGCCCTTGATAAGGAAAAGGCCGACCATTTGCGCTACAAGCTCGATGGCGACCTCGTTAAGATTTTCATCACGCCATACCGCGCAACGATTAGCCAGAGTGATTTGGAGTTTAGCCAGGGCGACTACAATGTGCAGTTTGTTGTGACGATCGGTGTGCGCAGCGAGGATGACCTCGACCCAGCGCTCAAAGGGCATGGCCGTATTCTGCGCGAGTCGCCAGTGGCAGCGCTGCACATCGATGCGCCAGGTACGCTGGGCAATATCGTCTGGACGGATCCTCAGGCCAGCAGCTATAGTGAGCTCGCGGCAAGCCTCGCTCAGGGTTTTGATAATACGGATGATGAGCAGCCGCTTTTGGACAAGCATATTGCCACGGCCTTTTTGACCGGCATTGTAGCGGCCACCGAGCGCTTTAGTAACGAAAAGACCACCTCGCGTGTTATGACCCTCGCCGCGCAATTGATGAGTGCTGGCGGCGACCAGCAGCTGATTGCGGCCAAGCTCGCCGAAGCCAAGCAGCTCGCTGCAGGCCCAATGCCTGCCAAGCCGGCCAGCAAGAAGCCTGCTCAGGCAAATAACAAAGACAAGTCACTCGTCATCTCGCACAACGCTGAGGCTGGAAAAAAAAAGTTAAGCCAGACCGACGCTGACGAAGCTGAGCTAGCCCAGCAATTGGCCAAGAATAATCCACAGCCCGAGCCCACGCCGGCCCCGCGTCGCTCATCAGGACGCAACAGCAGCGCTGAGCCATGGCGTCAACCCATTGAGACACCACTCAATGAGCCGAGCCTGGGTGGCACGCTTAATGCTACGACCAAGCAAGCGGCCGATGACAAACGCCGCGAGCGCGAGAATGGCCGCAACAAGACCATCCTCTCGCACAAGGGTGGGCGCTACCTTGACAGCGACGACACACCGGGGCGTCAAGCGCCGCTTAATGCTGCGACGGCAGCGCTCGACCATGAGCCAACCGTCCCCAATGTCAATGACATGCCGCGCGTGCCAATGGCTCACAACGACGACATCCTTCCGCCGCCAACGGGCAAAGAAACCTTGGCCGATCTCGATGCCAAGCACCGGGCCGCGCCAGCTGATGATGCCGAAGGGCCAGCCTTGCCGCCACTGCCACCAATGCCAGATTTCTCTAGCTTGCCACCATTGCCACCAGGTGTGCCACCGCTGCCTGGGCCCGATGCCGATAACCCCATGGCCCAGCTTGACGCCGCGCTCCAATCTGAGGCCAAGGCCAAGAAAGACCAAGCCAACCCATCGCAATTCCACGTACCGGAGAAGTAGGGGGCTGCTGGCTTTTGCCACTAAACGAGAAATGACACGATAAACCGGCCAAATCATGGCCGGTTTATCGTGAGATGTTAGATGTATGTTACATCGACTAAGTCAAAATAAACAACTGCCATCTCCAATCGTGCTCTTTGCTCTATCGAAAGAGCATATGAATGTTTAGTGTCAGCTCTTATTTGACGAATCCAATTGCTCGCCGGAAAGGGCTCGTTGTCCGATTCCCGTCTCAGTAGCAGCTCTAAGAGCGTCTGTTTCTAGCTCACTGCCAAGCTTACGTGCAGATTCTATCGGTATGCCATAATATTTAGCCATCTCTTTGTCGAGTTTCTCTGTCGCAGGATCTCTTTCTGACGTTTCTGGTGTTTTGTCTTGATTGTGACTGTGTGGACTGAATGTTTCCATACCAATGGTTCCTTTAAACCTTACTATGTAATATCTTGAGAATTACACACTATGTACTATTTGTCAATGGCTTCTGTGGTACTGTCATGCAAGAGAAGCGCATCAACTGAGGACAATACAACCTCATAATCTGTAGCATCATGCTATACTAACCACATGACACACCAAACACCTGATTCATCATACGATCGCATTCTCCATATCGACAAGCCAGCTGGTATGACGAGCTTTGGGGTGGTGGCGCGGGTGCGGCGGGTGCTGAGCCAGCAGGCTGGCAAGAAGGTGAAGGTGGGGCACTGCGGTACGCTTGACCCCTTTGCAACGGGCCTTTTGCTCCTGGTGACGGGCACGGAGTGCCGCAATGCCATGCGCTACACCAAGCTCGACAAGACGTACGAAGCGACGATTATCCTGGGTCAAACCAGCACCACAGGCGACCCAGAAGGGGAGATAGCGCCCTATCTGCCAGAAGATACCAAGCTGCCTATCACACCGCCATCACGTCAGCAGCTCGATGCAGTACTGCAGCGCTTTACTGGCCAGATTCGCCAGCGGCCACCGATCTTTAGTGCCATTAAGATCAACGGCCAGCGGGCCTATAAACTCGCGCGTGATGGTAAAGAAGTGGAGTTGCCAGAGCGCACCATTACGATCCACTCGCTGGAGGTGCTGGAGTATCAGTATCCACGGCTCGTCATTCGCACGCGGGTGAGTAGTGGTACGTATATCCGCAGCCTGGCGGTGGATATTGGCAGGCAGCTTGGCACGGGGGCGTACTGCGCGGCGCTGCGGCGCACAGCGATTGCTGATTGGCCGGTGGCACAGGCGCAGCAGCTGCAGGATTTTGGGATTGTTGATTAGCCATACATAATAAAATAAAGAAGCGAGGAATACCGATGAACATCACGCTATACACTGGCACAACCACCGCAACTATCACGACAGATGGTGCGTATATCACCAGCCTGGCTGATGAGCGTGGGGATATATTCTACCCACTGCAGCAGCTCACGACCCCTGATGGCGAGCGTAAAACGCGTGGTGGCTGCCATGTCTGCTTGCCCAACTTTGGCCCGGGTGGAGCGAGTGGTTTGGCGCAGCATGGTTTTGGCCGCACCAGCTGGTGGCAGGTGGTGGAGCACACCAGCGACCGGGTGGAGCTCGTGCTGCAGGGGAGTGATGCTTATGCTGGGCTGGAGTCTCGCTTGGTGTATATGGTGGCGGAGCACCAGCTTGCAATGCAGCTCACGCTGGCGAATGTTGGCGAGGAGGAGCTCCTCGTGGCACCAGCCTTCCATCCATATTTTGTGTATGATGATGTGCCAGTGCTGGATAGCCAGCCGTTAGCCGACCTCGCGCCACTCGCCGATACGATCTTCGTTGATGGGCCCACGCGCCAGCTTGCCACGGGCCGGCGCACCATTACGCTGCAAAGTGAGGGATTACCTCGCTGGGCGATTTGGACGGATGAGTTGGGCCCGTACCTCTGTGTTGAGCCAACGCACAGCGGCAACTCCTTCGCCGATAACCCGTCTCGTGCCACAGTGCTAGTGCCGGGGCAGGTGGCGCGGTATGGTGTGCAGGTGGGGTGGTAACGAACCCCTCGATTTGACTCATAGTCCTACTACTGTCATACTTGATATATGATAGATCATGGTGAACTTCTTAGTAAAATAACAATTATTGGTGGTAAAGCACCTGAGCGGCAGCCAGATGAGTATGAGCGATTGACGCAGGAGTTAGAAGAAATTGCTGCGACAATTGATGAGCGCATAAAAGGCTATGAGCCGCTTGGTGGCAGAGTGCAGCCACTCATGCTTGCAGAAGCAAAACAGCGCAAAGGTGCAGACATAGCTGCTATAGACGAGGTAAACAGGCATTGGGGATGGCCAGAGGTAGATAGCGTAATGGACCGCACTTCGCCATATGAGGATGAGGAAGATTTCTGGAATACCTTTCTTGACCATGATCCACACGACACAAGAGACCCAAACAATCTCCGTGCCCGCCTCCGTGTTCCAAAGGTTGATGCGACACTACTTGAGTCTAAGGATGGTGTTGATTTTGTCAATCTCTACCATAGTGCGACGCCAGCGCTGATTCGTGCCGAGGCGGTATTGCCTGAGGTTGGCCTTGTCCGCGGCTTGTATGCTAAGTTGTACGAAAAGCATTACGCAATGACAGATATCGCAAAAGGAGAACTCAGCGCATTGGCCGAAGCATATCCTGCTATCAAGACAGCGTTCTATGATACATATAATCTTGCGCGTTGCTTGACAAACAATGATGACGAGAGACGATTCATAAAAGAAATAATACGTCTTGGCTTTGTGCAGGAGGGTGCAGACGAGGGACTTTCCGATATCACTAGCGCCCATGATGTACTCTGTCGCTAGCGTCTACATTGACACTGCGCCGTCCTCCTGCTACAATACACCAGTATGATTACTAAGGATAACAAAGCGAAAGCGATTGCTTTGACTCAGGTCAGCAAGAACGACGTCGGCAGCCCACAGGCGCAGGTGTCTATCTTGACGGCTCGTATCAAAGAGGTGACCGAACACCTTAAGTCCAACAAGCACGACAACATGGCTCGTCGTGGCCTCAAGCAAATGGTCGGCCGGCGCAAGCGGCTGCTCCGCTACCTTGAGCGGACGAACTTTGATGCCTACAAAGCAACGCTCGAAACCCTCGGTCTGCGCAAATAAGCGCTCGCCACGAGAAATAAACCTCCCCACTTATTGGGGAGGTTTTTTGGTGGTGGGGTAGTAGTACAGATATACTACACTTGACAAATATGAGATCAAGATGTACCGTACAATACATTATGCCATAAACAAAAAGGAGTTATAGTATGTACGAAGCAGGGCATGAGGCAGGTAGTGGTGGCATTGCTACTCTCGAAGCTATGCTGGGCCGGACCGAGTATGAGAAGGCGGTGGCTAATTTTGACTTATTTATTAGTCAACAGCTTGAGGGCGCACCTTTGTTACGCGAAGATCCAGACCTGCAACGATATGTGACATATAGCGACTTGACGCTTGACGATTTGGAAGACATAGCTGACGCTACAGATTCGTCACGGATGTTTAAGCTGCTTAAGGCGGCAAATGCAGTGCGAAAGCAATATTGCGAACAGCACGAGGATAAGCTCCAGCCTCCTGATATCTTTGATGGCTCGACATATGTGCTTGTAGAGCTGTATGAGCATATGACAACACAGAATGGGCAAATGCAACAGAAAGAAAAGGGCGTAACTATCCAGTGTGTTATGAATGGTGTTGGCTTCCGTGGCTATGGTGATGAAGAATTCGTTCATCATGTGGATCTTGGTGGGGCGCAGTATGTGATTAGCCCAGATAAACTCGCTGTGCGCTATACACAGCAGACGCAAACAAAGCCAAGCAAGGACCTTGGTAAATATGCCCAGGTAGAGGATATGGACGTTGTCAAGAGGCTTATTGAGCGCTCCAAGAAGAATACCGCACCTACGATGCTTGACGTTGTCCGCGGTGGAGTTAAGCGCATGATGAACACATTCTCTCGCCCTTAGGGTATCTGATGAGGGTAACCTTTCGCCTTGTGTATCATTCTCCCACCAATGCTATACTAGAAACACCACCACGAAAGGAGCACACCATGGCATTTGGCCCAATGATGACAGTCACGACAAAGCGGGGGCTCGAGCTGGAGCTTGCGCCGTTTGCGCGGGATGAGCTGAGGCCATTTGTGGACGGGTTTGCGCACGGGACGGTCACGCAGTATTTTGCCGAGCACCGGGCGCAGACGCTCGAGACCGAGCAAGCGTGGTATGACAAAACAATCGCAGATAAAGAAAGTATCGTCTGGGGTATCTGGGCCAAGGATGGTGAGGCACGGCGGCTGGTAGGTAGCACGGCACTGGTGAGTATTACGAGAAAGCACATCCACACTGCCATAAGCGGCATCATTATTGTGGATAAGAATTACTGGGGCAAGGGTGTTGCTAGTGCTAGCCACCATGCTCGTACGTGGTACGCCTTTGAGAATCTGGGGCTGCACTGTATTAAATCTGCCGTGGTGCAGGGCAACATTGCGAGCTTGCGCGCTCTCCAGCGGTGTGGCTATGCTCATATCTATACTGAGCGCAACGATGTCTTTATCAATGGCAAGCTGCACCATACCGATCACCTTGAGTGCCTCAACCCTATTGACTGGGCCTGGAACCAGTGGTGGGGGAGTGACCAACCCTCACCCGAGCACACAGCAGCGCGCCAGCGCAGCCTCGCCGCACTGGAGTGGGCGAGAGAGCGGGTGGTGTTGCTATAGCATACGCAATGCTTTACAAAACTAACCACTATACGTTATCATGCAACAATGAGCCAAGAAAAACAACCATCAGCTGAAACAACTTCGCCAGTATCTTTCTCACACGAAAGAGCGAGAGAGCTACTATGCACAGCTGATCGGCTTGCGCAGGAGCGTCGGCAGTTTGTCGTTGATAAAGCAGCGCGCGAGACAAAGCGGTTTGCGCAAGATTTGGAAACGATGGCAGCAGGGGAGGAGGCTGCAGAATATTTGGTGGATGGCAGCCCGGCAGATATGATACCTGAGGAGGTAGTGCCACTGCTAGATGGCGCACTTGTTGCAGTGGATGAGCCAATAGACAAGACACGGAGCATCCTCGAGCAGCGAATCGTCACATTATGCCGAAGGCGGAATGACGGGCTGACAGATGATGAATTTTGCCAGGCTGTAGCAGATGCATACCAGCAGTCGCCAGCTATGCGGCGCGTGCAAGAGGTGGCGTACCAGATTACAAGTGGTGTTGAGGATTTGCACGCTGGTAATCCAACGATCTCCATCGGTGTATTTGACCCAAGTATCTACATTGACCGCGTCTTGATGCGTAGAGTTCAGCAAGATGGTGGCAATAGCGCATTACAATGCTACGGGACGGCGCTGCTTGCCCACTACGAAGAGCAAAATGATACAGATGAGCATCTATATCTCCACACCGCATCAGCACGAGCGCTGTTGGATGCTTGTGATGCTGGTGGTGTGCGTCTTGCGGGTACTGCTGAGTGGGAGCTCATTACCGAGCAGGGTAGCCGCTATGGTAATGCCTATGCCTGGATGTCGCGCGAGATTGTTAAGATGGCAGCCGACCAAACAGGTCACCTTGTGGCGGATGACGAACATCGCACAGTGCTTCAGCCAACTGGTGAGCCAGCGGCGGATGTCTTGATTACCTTGCTGAACCAAATCACCACTCGTGGCACCGACCGCACTAGCGATCTGCCTATGCCGACCGAAGCAGTGCGCCTCCGTGAGGGCGGCTGCAAAGATGTTGAGGCATACTTTGCTCAGGCATATATGATGAGCACTCAACCAGCGATGAGTAAGACGGCCATCGCTGGCAAACGCTTTATCAGCAAAACACATGGGGCGCAGACGTTCCTTGCCGCCGATGCAGTACGGTACTGTGGTGTAGAATTCCCGCCTGGTACGGTGTGGGGGCAGTTTGGTGATGGATATGCTCCGCTTAGGCTGACGGGCTTTTGCTTCGACCAAAACACAGCTGCAACGGTCTTTGGCACTGAATATATGGCCAATGTGCCCGAAGCGAGCCAACGCGGCGCTGTGCACGACTACTTTCACCGCATTGTGCAATCACCACAACAGAGAAGCCTCCGCAAAAACATTGTGACATACACAACATAATACCCATTTGTGCACAAAGATGCTATCATAGAGAGTGACTATGCAGGATGTGACAGACGCAGCACGGGCGTCCACGGGTGTGGCGATGCGGTGGAGTATGCAGCAAGTACGGCGGGCTGTGCTGGTGTTTGTGGCCGCTGTGGCGGTGCTGGGCCAGCTGCTTGCGCCGCAGGCGAGTGCCATAGCGCCGCAGCAGTCCATCATGATGCCAGCCTATAGCTACCCCATGCAGGGTGGCAACAACCAGTATTGGAATGATATGGCTAATGTCTCGAGCAAGATGCCCTTTGCAGTGGTTAACCCATCGAGCGGCCCAGGTACAGCGGTTAGTAGTGATTATGTAAAGGCCCTGGCGCGGCTCGACTCGCTTGGTGTCAAATACATTGGCTATGTCAAGCACGGCCGCCAGACGCGCAATATTGCTGAGGTAGCGGCAGAGATTGACCGCTGGTATGCGCTCTACCCCAATGTGAAGGGAATCTTCTTCGACGAAGCCGACAACCACAGTAGTGGCCAAAAGACCTGCTACCTGGCCAATCTCTACAACTACGTCAAGGTCAAGCACCCAGGCTCCATCGTCATCCACAATGCGGGCACGCGCTTCCTCGGTGAGTCTGTCATGCCCTATGGTGATGTATTTCTCAATGCCGAGACCTCGGCGGCGCGCTACCTGAGCGATAGCTACTACGACCTAAACCACCCAACTGCCACCAACTTCGAGAAAAACCCAGCTAATGCCTACAAAATGTGGCACGTCATCCACAGTGTGGGCAGCAACGAGCAACAGGCCCAGGTGGTAGCCAAGGCCCGCGAGCGCAATGCTGGCTGGGTGTATACGACCTCCGATCGTGGCCCGACCACACCAGCCGAGGAGGCAGACCCAAATATCAACCCGTATAATGATTCATCTACCTTGCTGGGTGGTTTGGCCGGCCTGGGGAGTATCCAACGCGGTAATGTGCCAGTGGGTGCAGCGACGCCGCTCACGGCTGATTGCGCCGACACCTTTGGCTTGAAAGTAACGGCTCAGCCTGCGCCAGCATCAAAGCCTGCTCCCAAGCCTGAGGAGAAGAAAAAAGACGACAAAGACAAGAAAAAGGATGAAAAGAAGGACAAGAAAAAGCCACAGCCAAGCAAAAAGCGCCAGCAACCGACTGTGCGCAAGCAAGAGGAGAGCCCCAACTGGACGGTCATCATCCTCATCGCGGGAGCAGTCCTTGCTGCAGCTGGTAGCGGTGGCACCTGGTGGTGGTTCGTCGGCCGCAAGCGCCGCCAAGCGAAGAACCGCAGCCGGTACGACAACACGATGATATAAGCGACAAGTGTGTCGCACATACCATCAATTCTCACATATTTTATACCTCACTATTTCTCTTGGCGTTGTGAGAGCAGCCCTTGGCTGATTATCTGGTCTCTTACGTCAAGGCTAGCAACTCTCGTTACGACTGATCGCTGCACACCACCCGAGTAGAATAATGGGGAAGAGGGGCGAAGGACAGGGGTGATGAGGCTATGCTGTGTATACTTATGGTGAGGGGTTGATTGACGAATCTGGGATAACTTGCTAATATAAAGCAGTTTTGGAGAAACAACTCTCTCGACGCAGTGAGTATATGATCTATGACCAACCACAGAAAGTGGAGAATGGCGTCTCGTTTGCTGTCATAGGGGATCAAGGCGAAGAAATTACGGTCATGCCACGTGGTGTCGAATGGCTAAGCGCGACCTATGTGCGGTTTGTGGGTTGCGCAGCAATCAAGGGCAGTGAAAACATTCTCTCTATCAAGGGCTCACAGACCACCTATGAAGGTGATGATACGATGCGCTTGGTAATTGACCATGGCAGCCCAGATGGCGTGTAAGCTTCGAGGCTGTCAGATATGAAGCACTACCAGTATATCCCAAAATGCGGTATACTAAGAAGAGTATAATAACGCGGCAGTGATAGCGTTGAGGGCTTGCATGAAGATGATGGGTGCGAGCATTCACCCCTGTTACTTGCCGCAAGAAAGGAGCTCTGTATGAGTATTATTAACCCAAGCGGCAAAGACGTCTTTGCTGTGACGACCGAGCTATGCGGCCGCCCCCTTACCCTGGAGGTCAACCGCGTTGGCTTTCGCTCGACGGCCAGTGTGCTGGTGCGCTACGGCGACACGGTGGTGCTGGGCACCGCCCAGGTGGGCAGCCGCCCGGTCACGCTGGATTACTTCCCGCTCAGTATCGACTACGAAGAGAAATTCTATGCCTCGGGCAAGATTAGCGGCAGCCGCTTTATTAAGCGTGAGGGCCGGCCCAGCGACGAAGCAGTGCTGATTGGCCGCCTGATCGACCGGCCGATCCGCCCACTCTTTCCCAAAGGCTACCGCCAGGAAGTGCAGGTGGTGGCCACAGTGCTTAGTATGGACCCGAGCTTCCGCCCAGATATGGTGGCGATGGTTGCTGCCAGCAGCGCCCTGATGCTGACGGGTACGCCGTTTGATGGGCCGGTGGCGGGCCTGCGCGTTGGCCGGGTGAATGGTGAGTTTACGGCCTTCCTGACACCAGAGGAGCGTGAGCAGTCCGACCTCGACCTGGTGGTGGCAGGGATCGAGCGCGGCATTACCATGGTAGAAGCTGGTGCCAAGGAGGTGCCCGAGGACGTCATCGTCGATGCAATAGCCTGGGCGCACCAAGCCATGCAGCCAGCGATCGCACTGCAGCGGGAGCTGGCCAGCAAGGTGGCACCAGCGCCGCAGGAGTACGAGCTGGTCTTGCCAAATGAAGACATCCAAACTGTCGCCAACCAATGGGTTGATGGCAAACTGGGCGAGAAGATTCGCCGCCCATACCCCGAGCGCAATGAAGTTGTGAACGAAATTCGCTGGGCCTTCCACGAGGCCATGGCCGAGCAGCTCGGCCTTGATGCCGAGGAATATGCCGCGGTGCGTGATGAGTACGACGAAGCCTTTACACTGGCACTACACAACGATGTGCGCCGCGGCATTGTGGAGGAGCGCACTCGCCCCGATGGCCGCGCCCTGACGGAAATCCGTCCGCTCTCGAGCGAAGTTGGTATTTTGCCACGCACCCACGGTAGCAGCCTGTTTACCCGTGGGGTGACGCAGGGTATGAATATTGTTACGCTGGCACCGCTGAGTTACGCACAGTTAGTCGATACCATGGAGGTAACAGAAGGCGAGCGCCGCTATATGCACCACTACAACGCCCCCGGTTATACAGTCGGTGAGGTGAAGCGCCTTGGTAGCCCCGGTCGGCGTGAGATTGGCCACGGGTATCTGGCGGAGCGTGCCCTTACGGCAGTGCTACCGAGTGAAGAAGAGTTCCCCTATGCCATCCGCAGCGTGACAGAAATCATGAGCCAGAACGGCTCTACCAGTATGGCAGCTACTTGTAGTAGTTGCTTGGCCCTGATGGACGCTGGCGTGCCGCTCAAGGCACCAGTTAGTGGTATTGCCATGGGCCTCATGATGGATGGTGACACGCCCTACGTACTGAGCGACATTGCCGACGCCGAGGATTTTGCTGGCGACATGGACTTTAAGGTGACGGGTACGAGCAAGGGTATTACAGCCTTGCAGATGGATATGAAGGTGCATGGTCTGCCCGTGCAGGTGCTGCGCCAGGCGCTTGAGCAGAGTAAGGCTGGTCGTGCCCATATCCTGGAGCACATGCTGAGTGTGTTGCCAGCGCCACGTAAAGAACTCAGCCCCTATGCGCCGCGTATCGAAAAGCTCAAGATTAACCCGGATAAAATTGGTGCTGTTATCGGCAAGGGTGGTGAAACCATCAACAAAATCACTAGCGAAACTGGTGCTGAGGTAGATATTAAAGAAGACGGCCTAATTACCATTGCCAGCCCCAATGGTGAGGCGATTGAGAAGGCGCTGGCCTGGATTAAAAGCCTGGTGGAAGAGCCCGAAGTTGGTCGTACCTACACTGGCACCGTGGTGACGATTAAGGACTTTGGTGCCTTTGTAAACATCCTGCCTGGCGTGGACGGAATGGTGCATATCTCGAAGCTCGCCAAGGGCCGAGTCGGCAAGGTGACAGATGTCGTGCAAGAAGGCCAAACCGTGCAGGTGAAGATCACTGGCATTGACGAGCGCGGCAAGATTAATCTGACGATGATTGGGTTGTAGCAGATCTGAGCGTTAGCCTCGCAACAAAAAACACCCCAGCAGGGACGCGTGGGGTGTTTTTGTTGGTAGTGTATCTTCCACACTTCACTTAGATGAAGTAGCAAGGGAGGGTGACTGACTGCAAAAAGAGGCAACCTTACAAATGACACAAAGGTGATGTTCTTGCTCAACTGAGGTAATTATATTGTATAATATATGTATAACCTAAAACCGAAGGAGCCAGCGATGCCGCGTCAGTCAGCCACATCCACTAGCCAATCTACCACCAAGCGCCCAGCCAAGCGTCGTGCTACTGCGGCCAAAACTACCAAGAAGCGGTCACCTACTAAGGCGTCCTCGTCGGCCACTCCGGCCAAGCAGCCAGCCAAGCGAGCTTCTGCTGTGCAATCGCCAGCTAAAGCTCAGCCTATGTCAACTCCAAAATCGGCACCATTGGCTAGTAGACTATCGCCTGCTCAGCCTGCTTCCACGCCGCGGCGTTGGAACAAGAAAGTGTGGTGGGGAGTTGGCGCAGCAGGAGTGGTGGTGCTTGGGCTGGTGATCGCTGGTGCTACGATGTTATGGCAAGCGCCCAGCCGTGCCGACTACCGCGCGGCCTATGAGTTGATGCAGAGCAGTGATACTGCCGATACCGAGCAGCCGTGGAACCTTGCTCAGACGGGCGACCCAGCACGTGCCCTACATAGGCAGCTCCAGCAAGCTGAGCGCTCTATAAGCCAACTGCACAGCACCCGAGCTATGCGTGATGGTGATGTGCAGACTGCCTACGAGTATTACAAAGCAGCATACAACCAAGCCAAAACACATGAAGCCGAGCTCCGTGCTGCGGGCTATGCAGACAAGATTTATCGTGAAGGTTGCACCGTTACTGTAACAGCCCAGTCATCGACCCAATCACCGACAAGTTCACCAGAGGAGGTAGGCAGGCACTTCGACGAGACATACAAGCGCTGCGTAGCGGCTGTTGGTGAGCTAAAGGGCTGGCGTCACTTCTATATTGCACGTTTTGCCACGCAGTACGACGACTATCTCAAAAAACGCCGTGCCTACCTTGTGCAGCGTGCGACCGAGCGCGCCAGCGGCCAGACGAACACAGCAGCCCACCCACCCGAGCTACCCTTTAGTACGTCAACGGCTCGCCCAGGCGATGCCGTCCGCCAGCTGTCGTACGATGCCCGCAAGAAATTCCATGAGGACGGCCAGGCTCTGCGCCAGTTACTGCGAGCGAAGTCGCTAGGTCAGACCGCAGTACTGGGTGGGCGAATGTGAGAGAACAGCCGGACTCCTCTCTCGTAGCTGAAAAAAGGGGCGTGAAACGAGAGCAAGGTCAAATCAAAACAAATATTGGCCTATCAGTATCTTTCCGGTATAATAGTTATGGTAAATAATAGCCAAATCAACAAGGAGATGCATGAGTAAGCAACCAGCAACCCCCCAGGAGCAACCCCCAGAGGCTGTCCAGACTTTTGATATGAATAATCCACCCTACACTGAGGAGGAGAAAGCCGCACTAGCTGGCAAGACTGCTGCCGAGCCAGCGCCTGCTGCGCAATCTCAACCTCAATCACAACCGCAGCCTACTTCACAGCAACCAGCTCAGCCAGCAGCAGGGCAACCGCAACCCATGCAACCTGGCGTCGCTGGTGTACCACCACAATATCCCAAGCAGGGCATGAGTAAAGGATTGCTCTGGGGCTTGATTGGCGGTGGTGTTGCCTTAGTATTGTTGATTATCGGCGTAGTGGTGTTCTTTGTCTTCTTTGGGCCGCCAAGCCGAGATGATTATGCAAAGGCATATAACAAAGTCGCTGGCTTTAATGCTCGCACTGTTCGAGAAAAAGCAGCTAGCTCGGATGATGCAGAGGCGGCGATAAATGAGTTGACTACAAAGGTTGATAAGCATCTTGATGAGCTTGGCAAAATGCGAGCCATGCACGACGGCGATGTGAAAAAAGCATACGACAACCTCAAAAAAGAATATGAAGAGCGCAAGCCACTCTTGCACGAATACGCTGCGACAACAGTTGCTAAGAAGGAATATAACAAAAACTGCAACAGTAGGTCTACTACGTATATCTCAATGAGTAGTGTAGGGTCTGGCGATGAAGCGGGCAAAAAATTTGATGAGCAACAAGGCACTTGTATCAAAACACTCGATAAGCTCAAACAATCGCAATACGAGAGTATTCGCAAATATGCCGAAAGCCAATCACAATATTTGAAGGAGTTGCGAGCCTATTATGTATCTGCCGTGAACTACCTGAAGAGCCGAGAGGGTAGTATGCCAAAGGTACCACGATCAAGGGGAGGCTATCTTGGCAAGGATATCAATAGTAAGGTAAGTGACGCTGGGACATCGATCAGTGATGCTGAGCGGGAGTTGCGCCAAGTCTTGCGCGCGAAAGCAAGCGGTAGCAGTCTGAGCGACGACTAGATACTCTATCGTATAAGAACAAAAAACACCTGGGCTTGTGCTCAGGTGTTTTTATGATGTGAGAAATGCGAGACACATAGCAAATACGCTTGCTGTTGTTCTCATGTGGTGAGAAATTTGTGACACTCTTTTTTGTTTATTCTTTGCGATATGTTGAGCTTTTGTGCGCTTCATGAACGCTTGAGAGTGTGATAATGACAGGATGAGGTTAAGGCTAAAACAGAGGTAGAATCTCTTGCAACATGCCCCACCGACCCAAACTATGCACTGAGTGTATAATAAGGCTTGCACGATCTAGTCACTCGGTGTATAGTGGAGATATGAACGTTCAATATACATTACTCGGATTGTTGGCGAATGCGCCAAACTATGGCTACGAGCTAAAGAAGCAGTACGATGGCTTCTTTGGCAAAGATAAGCCAATTTTACCTGGGCAAGTCTACTCGACGTTGGGGCGCTTAAAACGCGACAACAAAGTGGAGGAGGTTGCCGACACTAGTGAGTCTGGTGGGCCAGACCGGGTGCGCTACGCCATTACCGAGCAGGGCAAGCAAGATCTGCAGGCCTGGCTGGAAGCGCCCGAGCTGCCATCGCATCAGTCGCAGGCCAATATGTACGTCAAGACTGTGCTGGCAATCCTGCGCGAAGGTGATGCCGCGCCCTACCTAGACAACCAGCGGCAAGCCCATATTCAGCGGATGCGCAGCCTCACAAGTCGCCGCCGCGAAAGCAACTTAGCCGACACGCTACTCATCGACCACGCACTATACCATCTGGAGGCAGACCTGCGCTGGATTGAGCTAACGACGTCGCGCTTAACCAAACTTAAGGAGGAACTGATCAATGAGACCAACCAATCAACCAATCATTAGCGCCCGCAACCTGAAGAAATCCTTCGGCCAGACGGAAGCATTGCGCGGTGTATCGCTGGATGTAATGCCCGGTGAAGTGCTGGCCATTATGGGGCCGAGCGGCTCAGGCAAGAGTACATTGCTCCATAGCTTGGCAGCGATTACCCCTGTCGACAGTGGCGAGATTCACTGCGCAGGTAAGCGGATCGACCAGCTCAATGACGATCAGCGAAGCGTCCTCAGGCGCACAGCCTTTGGCTTCGTCTTCCAGTTTGGGCAGCTTGTGCCAGAGCTAACAGCGCTGGATAATGTCGCGCTGCCACTGCTGCTCAATGGTGAGAAGCGTGCCGTAGCGTACAAAGCGGCCCAGCGCTGGCTGGACAATGTGGAGCTAGGCAATAAGGCAGGTAACATGCTTGGTGAGCTCTCTGGTGGGCAGATGCAGCGGGTAGCGATTGCCCGAGCGATGGTCATCAAGCCGAAGGTGCTCTTTGCCGATGAGCCAACTGGCTCGCTCGACAGCCTCAACTCGCAGCGTGTGATGGAACTATTTATCGCCACTGCCAAGCAATATGGCACCACCGTGATTATGGTCACCCACGAGCCAACCATTGCCGCCTATGCCGACCGCGAGATCATCGTGCGCGATGGGCAGATCTCGGGAGGGATGTAACATGAGCGTCAGTTGGTTATTACTAAAAAAATCGGGCCGGCAATCGATGATGCGCCTGGGCCTCACATCAGCAGCTATCTCGCTTGGGATTGTCATGCTGTGCTATATAGCCGCTGGGCTTAATGGCTTGGTGGGCCGCCAAAACCGGGCGATCATCTCAAATACTATCTTGACAGCCAAGCGTACACCCCAGAAACCACAAGCGACCAGCCAAGAGCCGCTCAAAGTTGGTGGTATTGAGCGGGGCAACAAGACCGAGTGGCAGGGCAAGACAATTAAGGTTATCTCATTGTATGGCACTGAGAAGTCCGCCAAATTTGCCAAGATAGACACGCCAAAGGCAGGTGAATACTACCTCTCCAAAGGTCTAGCAGCAGCGATCGCTCAGCACCCAGAGGATAAGATTCTCGAGCGCTTCGGTAACCTCACAACCAACCTTGGTACACTACCAGAAGATTATACCACAAGCCCTGATGACCTCTACTTAGTCAAGGGTGTGAGTGCGGAGGAAGTCGAGAAGGCCGACCAATATGCTAAGAAAAATGGGCAGCCCAACTCCTACGCAGACGTCTATATTACCGATGTCAATGGCAAAGCGCAGAGTGCCGGCTTTGACCCATTCTCGCTGATGCTGTTGGTAGTGGGCGGATCGATCTTACTCTTCCCAATCGTCACCTTCGTTGCTGTTGCTACGCAGCTGGGTGGGGCACAGCGCGAGAAGCGCTACGCCGCTCTGCGCTTAGTGGGTGCAACCAAGGGGCAAGTAGCTCGTGTACTGCTACTTGAGTCGCTGCTGGCCTCGCTGGTAGGTGTGGTGCTGGGTCTCGTTATCTTTACGCTTACGCAGAGTTCGCTTCACGGCTTCTTCTATGACGATATGCGTTTCTGGCCGGCTGATCTTGCGCTGCAGTGGCACCAGTATGTCGTTATCGTTGGTGTGACTCTTGGCCTGACGACGTATGTCAACTGGCGTCGGATGCGCAAGGCACAGCTCTCGCCACTGGGCGTCTCACGCTCAGCCGAAAAAGCAAAGAAGCTGCGAATGTGGCGCGTCATCCCCCTGGCATTTGGCCTCAGTATCTTTGGCTGGATGGCGTCGAAGCCTGGGCACGACTGGATAACCGAGCGGTCAAGTGAGAGCTCTATACCGACCCTCATTCTCCTGGCAGCCCTCCTCAGTGTAATGTTTGGCTTGGTGCTGGCTGGTGGCTGGCTGACGAATAAAATTGCTCGCATTGTAGCACGTTACGCACGCAGTGGCTCGGCCTTGATCGCGGGCAAGCGAATTGCCGTCCATTCGCAGACCGTCTTCCGCAGTGTGAGTGGGGTAGTGCTGGCCCTCTTTGCGGGGAGTTTCTACCTCTCAGCGGTGAGTGGTATTGATGCCCTCAACGCTTCATCGGTGGCCAACAACGGCTACTCGCAGCTGCGCAGCAACGCTGTAGCGATCACTTCGCAAGATCATACCTTGCAGCCCAATCTACAAAAGGTCCTGAGCGAGCAGCCATACATTACCAATGTTGCACCAATGTACCCTATTGCTGGTGACAATGGCCGCATCCAAGCCCGTGCTATCCGTTGTAGCGACCTGGCTATCTACACCGAGCACAGCTGCCCCAGCGGTGCACAGGGTGATCACTATGCTTTGCTCGATTTCAATGGTGCCGTCGTCAAGACCGTCTCGCTCGCCGAGCAGCCAGTCAACACCAATGGCCCTAAGGATTATCTCCTCACCGTTGCCCATAATGATGACGTGGAGAAGGTGCGTGCTCTCACATATGCCCGCCAGACCCCGCACGATTTTCTCTACATCCGCAGTGGGGACTTCGAGAAGCACCCGCAAATCAACCCCGTTATCAAAAACTTCGCCGAGATGGCCTACGCTGGTATGGGTGTGACACTCTTCGTCGCAGTGGCAAGCTTGATCGTCTCGACGATTGGTGGATTGTTTGAGCGCCGTCGCTCACTCTACACGTTGCGCCTCGGTGGTATGCGTCTTGGCCAGCTCAAGCGCCTCATTATGACGGAGTCGCTGGTACCGCTACTGAGTGTCTCGCTCCTCTCGTGCGCCATTGGGATGTGGGTTGGTACCGTCTTCATCACAACCTTCTCTGCCTCACTTAAGCCAACGCTCTCGCCGCTGTACTTCGGCATCGTTGGTGGAGGGCTCGTTGCTGCCATCATTGGCATCTACCTGGTGCTGCCCATGGTGCGCAAGCTCACCGACCCAGAGGCAAACCAAACAGAGTAGGGAGTAGTACGCTCAGTAGGTCACTTCCTTGCACAGCAAAACACCTCCTTTTGTGGGGGTGTTTTTGCTACAAAAGTAGAAAATTATCCCATGCTATTGACAAATGTAAAATAGCATAATAGCATATCCTCTCTTTATCAGAGGTGGATAGCAACTTTTTGTGGTGAGGAGTCGAACTCTCTCGACTTGCTGCTGCCAGAGGAACTGCCGAGCGCTATAGAGCGCCCAGCTCTCTGATGGTGCTACACCGGAGCGTGTGCAGCAATGGAGAGAGCTCGACACAGGGTTGAGCTCACTATCGCATCCAAATGGATGCAGAGAGGAGCCGATCATGGCTCTTATGACGGCAGAGAGTATTGTTGAGCTCGACCTCATTCTTGAGGCAGTTTATGAAGCTGCCGAGAGAGGAGAAGGGGTGATAGAGATAAGTTGGTTCTATCAGCTTCCTGAGCGTGTCCGAGAAGTGATCATTGATTATCTTCAGACATCAGGCTATAGCCTCACAACCACAGACGACGGTATATTCCAAGTCAGTTGGTAACCTCACCACCCGCTCTCCGCGGAGGTATCGACGCGTCCATCTGGATGCTCTACCTCCGCGGGAGCGGACTACTCTTGATGGATAAAAGCAATGTAGGATTGCTTTTTTGTTTTATACCTCGTTTGCGTTTGTTTACTATCAACCTGCAATCACAAAACCTCAGCAATTATTACACCCCTCAATATTGCAAGAGCTAGGCAGTAGATCCCAGTGCCAAAACTAGAGTGATCAATTACGGCTGATTTTTGCTCCACCCGCCCATCGATTGTTATACTAGATGTATTATGACCCATCCACTTGACCCATCCACGCCAGACCAAACCCAAGCCGCTCAGCTAGCGCATCTCGCTGAGGAGATTATCGCTGCCAAGCTCTGTCCCGAGCTGGCTGCCCAGGCCACGCAGCTAGTGCTGGGTGATGGTAGCCCCAATGCCGATATCGTCTTTGTGGGGGAAGCGCCCGGTAAGAATGAAGACCTGCAAGGCAAGCCTTTTGTGGGGGCGGCAGGGAAATTCCTGGACGAAATGCTAGCCACGGCTGGCCTCGTGCGCAGTGATGTATACATTACTAATATCGTTAAATACCGTCCGCCCAATAATCGCGACCCATTGCCGGAGGAGAAGCGCGCCTTTTGGCCGTACCTCATGCAGCAGCTCGATATTATCCAGCCAAAGGCAGTACTTACTCTTGGGCGGCACAGTGGTGGTGGATTCATCCCCGATCTACGTATCAGCCGCGACCATGGCCAGCCGCGCAAAGTGCGCTTGCACGAGCGAGAGTTCGTCGTCATTCCGCTTTACCACCCAGCCGCTGCGCTATACAACGGTGCCATGCGCCAGACGCTCATCGACGACTTCGTCCGAGCAGTGGCGTATGTGCGGCAGGCGACGCAGAGTAAATAATGAATAGTATAGAGATATTCAGACACATGCGCCTTATAACTGGCAGGAGAGGAAGCGGCAAGAGCTTTGCTATGCAAACGAAAAAAGGTAAGCATTGTCGCAATACTTACCTTGGTATGCATGTTTGTGGAGCTGGTTAGGCGGTCTTCGTCTTGCCAGCCTCTGGTGCGGTCACGCCGTAGCCTTTGCGCTCGAGGAGCTCTTGGGCGGTTTGGAGCTCGGTGGCGATCTTGGCTTGCTCGTCGGCTTGCTTTTTCTTGGTGTTGTAGTCGGCCGTGGCTTGGGCGGTGGCATCGGCGACATAGTCGTCGAGTGTAAGCTCTTCTTTGGGCTGAGGGCCAACGCGGGTGAGGCCAGCTGGGCCATAAGGGCCAAAGCTTGCACGGCCGAGGTCGCGCTCGATCAGCTCGAGGCTGGAGCTGGGTAATACTTGGAAGGGCTGGCCATTATACGAGCCATTGACAGGCATGCGGCGATGCTCTAGCTCAGAAAAAACACGCGACACCTCGAGCGCGTGGCTGATGTAATCGCGTGCGCTGGTGCCTAGTTGTGCCTCACCAATCTCGACGGCGGTCACGTGCTGCAATGCCTTTTGCAGGGTGGCAAGCTTGCTCTTGGTTGTATCAAGCTCGCTCTGCGCGGTTGCTGATGTGGTGCGCTCGGTGTCGTCGGCAGGCTTTTGCCGGTAGGCGCTGCTATCGCGGATGGCAGGGTCAGACTGGCGCGTGGTTTGTCTGCGGGCTGCTTGGGCTGGCCATGGCAGGCCAGTTGCTTCTGATTTTGGCATTGTGTTTCCTCCTCACCTCATTGGTATAACACTTATACTTATATATGATACTACAAATCGCCCCATTGTCATAATTATGATATCGCTCATGCTTTAATAAAATAGGCTCATCTGAGGTAGGAAAAATAGAGTGAGTGGAGAGAATCTGAAAGGCAGCAAAGAGGAGGAGGGAGCTAGAGCGAGGGCATATCAGGGAAAGATCCACAAATCCGCTATGTCCACTGGTTCTACGCTATACTATAAGATAAGTACAGTAACAAGGAGAATATGATGGACAAAACAACAAACGGTGTGGCAGCATACTATTCGCGGTTTGGCTCGTGGGCTGGCTACAACATGGTGCTGGGCCGATCGCAACACGCTGGCTATTGGACGAGCGAGACGAAGAATGAGCGGCAAGCTCAGGCGAACTTCTTGCGGATGTTTGCCAAGGAGCTGCAGCTTAAGCCAACCGACCGTGTGCTCGATGCCGGCTCGGGCCAGGGCGTGATGGCGCGATACCTCGTCCAGGCCAATGGGGGGGGGTGAGGTAATAGGTATTACCATCACTCCACGAGAGGTTAAGATATCTGAGAAGTTGTCGCGGCATATGACTCCTGCGCCGCGCTTTGTGCTCGGCGATTATTCGCACACCGACTTCCCAGACGAGTATTTCGATGTGGTGTATGTGAATGAGACACTGTCGCACGCCAAGGATATGCGGGCCACGATGCAGGAATTTTATCGCATCCTCAAGCCGGGTGGGCGTGTAGTGTTTGCCGATTATGAGGTCGATGCGCGCCATATGTCGGCTCGCCAGCAGCGCATGATGGACTTTTTGGAGCAGCATGCTGGTGGCTTTGGTGTGCGGCAGCAGAACCCCGGTGAGATATCGCAGGCACTGCAGCAGGCTGGCTTTGCGGATATAAGCGAGACTGATTGGACAGAGGCCGTTATGCCAACATACCACCGCTTGCGCTCGCTCGCTCGGCCATTTGCCTGGATCCAGCCAGATGCAAAGCTTGCGCCATTCTTCGTTAATGCCGTGATGGCATCGCATGGCTATAGTACGCTGTATGAGGCGGGGCTGTTCCGTTACCTACTCTACAAAGGCACGAAGCCGCTGGCACGCCGCGCAAAGTAGCACAAAAAGAAAATGCTAATGCTGGGCTGTTATTCATCAGCCCAGCAAAATACATATTCAAGACCACATATGAGACCTAGCTCTCGGAGGGTTAACAAAGATCAGCGTTATTTCGCCGTTGCTTCGCTATTTTTCTGAATTTTCTGCGATCTCTGCCAGCACTGTCTTGAGCGAAAGGGGAATGCCAACTCTCATTGCTTTACCTTCATCAGTCACAACCCAGGGTGCCATCCCCATAGGCATGTTGGCGCGGTCTGCCCAGCGGAACACCCAGCAGCCCGTCTGGCGCTCAATTTTGAATAGGTCGTGAGCTCTATGATTTGATGAGCCATAGGCTCTTGCAAAGGTCTCCCAGGCGTCATTTTCTGTTCGAATGAGTTTTTCCATAGCTGCTTACTCCTTATGGTTGACTTATGTGTCGTTATTCTACCACATAATTTGCTTTATTGCATAACAATTATTTTGGATGATTCTGCCAGTTAGTTGATAGACTTTTGTATATAGCCATTAGGGTATTCGCAGACGGCAGGTTTGAAAAAGGGAATAGCCTATGCTAATCTGGATATTAGATATCCATTATCAACAATCAAAGAAAGGAGGAGTGAGGTGCTGCGCAGGGTGGGCTGCATAGCACCTCGCATATAAAACTATGAGATTATCAGGAGCAGTCGAGCAGGCTTGTTGCATTGTGATTTTGCTGGCGCATCCAGACCTGCGATCGCCAGTGACGAACCAGAGCTTGGCAAAGCAAATGGGGGTGTCGCCAACGTATATTACCAAAGTAACGCGCAAGCTCGTAACAGCCCAGCTGATTACCTCGGCGAGGGGTGCGGGTGGTGGCTTTCGCCTGGCGCGGGCTAGTACGGAGCTGACGCTGTGGGATATCGTGGCGGCAGTCGAGGGGACGGAGAGCTTCGTCCACTACCAAGGAGTCGCCGAGCGGATGTTTGCCCGCCAGGCGGATGATAGCAAGATCAAACGCGGTGAGGTGAGCATCCTTGGTGCCTTCGATCGGGCTCAGGCACGTTGGGCTGAGACGCTGCAGGCAGTAACATTACAAGATATTATTCGGGAGTTGGCTAACAATGGGTGAGAAGATGAAGCAAGCTATCCAGCGCCGTCGCAGCGTGATGGTCCAGGCTGAATGGCGGCACTTGCTGCAGAGCAAAACACTATTGGTGGCAGTGATAGCAATAGCCTTTGTGCCGGTAATATATGCGGCGTTTTTCCTCAGCTCGGTGTGGGACCCGTATGGGCATACCGACCGACTGCCGATTGCCTTTGTGAATGAGGATAAGGGGGCGCAGATCAATGGTAAGGAGCTGCAGATCGGCCGGACAATGACTGAGTCTCTACATAAGAGCAAGGCGCTTAAGTGGGAATTCGTCTCCAAGCAGCAAGCCGATGATGGCGTACGCCGTGGCTATTACTACGCAGTAGTGACAGTGCCAGAGGATTTCTCACAGCGTGCGGCGTCACTTCGGCAGGACAAGCCACAGCAAGCAGTGGTGTCGTATCAGCTGACGCCAGCCAAAAACTACATTGGTGCAGTCATTAGCCGCCAAGCCGCGCAAAAAGTGAAGGAAACAGTGGCCGAGCAAGTGACCCAAACCTACCTCAAAGAGGTGGCAGCGGGCATTGGTGCAGTGGGTAATGGCATGGTGCAGGCTGGTGAGGGTGCTGGGCGCTTACACCAGGGGTCGGCACGGCTCCAAGCGGGTCTTACTCACTATACCAATGGCGTTAGCCAACTGGCGAGCAAGCAGCAGACGCTGACAGCGGGCTTAGGGCGATTGCAGGCTGGTGCAGTGCAGGTCCAGCAGGGCACAGCGCAGCTGACTGGCCAACTGCCAACGGCGACCCAAGTGGCCCAGCTAACGGCTGGTATGCAGCAGATCAAACAAGGGATGAATACACTCAACGCTCAGGTGGCTCAACCATCACCAGCGGTAGCGACTCAACAGGCGGCCGTAGTCCAAGATGCGCAGCGGGTGGTGGGTGCGCTCCAGGCAATGCAAGCACCAGCCGCGTCGGCTGGGGCGATCCTCCAAAAGACTAGCGCCCAGGCGGCTGCATCCGGTGGTAGCACGACCATCACACTACCCGAGCTGCAAACCTTAGCGAGCGCTCTACAGCAGACTAAAGCCATTGCTGAGCAAACGCAGAGCTTGCTAGCCAACCTTGATACTCTCACTAAAACGCTTGCGACTCAGCAGCAAACACTCAAGAATGGTGTGGCGGCACTCAATACTGGCGTGGAGCAATTTGCCCCACAAGCCACCACTGCCTTTGCGGGTTACAACACGGTGCGGGCTGGTGGCGAGCGACTCCAAGCTGGTGCAGCACTGGTGGCGGGTAATCTCGCAACAGCTCAGCAGGGTAGTGGGCAACTGGCCCAGGGCGCAGCCACCTTGCAGCAGCACTCTAGTACGCTGGTGCAGGCAAGTAACCAGCTGGTGGATGGCTCGAGCACACTGGCGCACAAACTGCAGACTGGTGCTGCTCAGGTAAAGCTCCTGCCAACTAGCCCAGCGGCTCAGCAGCAGATGGCCGCACCTGTGGCGAGTAGCGAGCACAGTACTGGCAGTGTACCAAACTACGGCTATGCCATGGCACCATATATGCTCTCGCTAGCGCTCTTCGTTGGTGGGTTGGCTCTGACGACGATGTACCCAGTGCGCAAGACCTTCTCGCGCCAAGAAAATGCCTGGCACTGGTGGCTGGCTAAGATGTCAGTCTTGGGGCTGGCTGCACTGGTGCAAGCAACGATTATGATGCTGGTGCTGGTCTATGTGGTGGGCTTGCAGCCCGATCACCCGTGGCTATTTGCTGCCACAAGCTATCTTGCCTCGCTTGCCTTTATGTCGCTTATTACGCTGGTAGTGATGGTGCTTGATAACCCTGGCCGGCTGGTGGTAATGATCATCATGGTGCTCCAACTAGCCGCCAGCGAGGGAATATTCCCCATCCAAACAGCCTCTGGTTTCTTCCAAGCCATCAACCCCTGGCTACCCATGACGCATTCCATCATTGCCTATCGTCATGCAATCTCGGGTGGGGTAGATAGCGCGCTCTATACACAGCACATGCTCATCTTGGCTGGCTTTGTGCTAGTGGCAAACGCGCTTCTCATCGGCTTCTTGGCCTGGCGTGGCACGCGGCAGTTTGCTCATACGGCGGTGGATGGAGACTAAAATTAATGTGCCGCGAGGCATAGTACAGAGCCGGCTATTGTGGGGTAGTCGGCTTTTTACCTGTTTGCTGGCGAGGCTAGCTTTGAGATTCGAGTAGACCATATTTGACAGATATAGCAAATACAAAGTACTATAGCGGTAAATGGATAGTAGTAAATAAAGCAGGAGTCGATGATAATGAAGAAACCTTGGCAGAAGACAAGTAGTATGGAAGGGAGCTTTGCACAAAAACCGATTTTGGATGAGACGAACTCGCGCATTACGTTAAGTAATGAGAGTGCTACCGATGATATAGACAAGATAGGTGCGCCACGGTTCTCGCTTGGACAAAAAGCAGCGGCTCTTGTTGCTCTACTTATTGGTATAAATGGTGCGGCATATTGCAGCAACCACGCAGACGCCCCAACTCATAGCGAAACAGCCGCAACGGCTGAGCCATTTGGGCAATCGGGTCGTGAGGTAGAATTTACAACACCCGATGGTGAGATTGATGTAAAGAAGGTCGACAGAGAAGTTTTGCACGGTATTACGACGCGCTATACCGAACTGCAGGGTAAGACGAAGACAGATCGTTATATAGGTGACTCTCTTGCAGTGTACCAGACTGATAAGAGTAGGGCTATTAAGGAGATTATTACAGCGAAGCGAGCTACCGCCAGCCATGATGGGCAAAATGTCGTTGTAACAACGGTGGCACACAAACAAAAAGACACAACCACTGGCAAGACAACCACCCGAGAGGAGGTAACACTGGAGACGCCACAAGAGCCAGGGACTGCCCAGCCAGTTGGCGATCTGACGACGGAAGAGCTGCTACAGATCACAGGCAACCCTGCCACAGAGGTCGCACTGGCAAGTAGCTTCCGTCCAAGTGCCAATACTGACCCAAATGAGAAGCTGTACTACATACGGATGACGCGAACCACTGACGAGAATGGCGCACCAACGTTTGCCATCGAAGAAGCGCCTACCAGCAACGAAAACCCTGATGATATTCCAAGTGATAGCGCATCGTGGCAGCCAGCCTCCCAAGCGGGAACAGGCGAAAATTTGAGCGATATGCTGCGATTTTGGTGTGCATAGGTACACTATCAATTCGTTGCGACACGAAGCAAAAGCCACCTCGCGAGAGGTGGCTTTGACACGCCTCACCATCATCTGCTATAATACAACCACTTATTGAGGCTCTTAGCCTGTCTCTTATTAGTAGAACCAGAATAATGTATTAGAAGGAGTGAGATACAATGGGTCAACGACGAGTGGCCACACCCCAGGCAGATGACGCCAAGAAGCGTCCACACGCAAGCAAACAACCAGCGACAACCAACACGGTGCTCAGCGCCACCACCACACGCAAAGGCGAGGTCTTTCGGGCGCAGCGCCGCACCAGCGAGGGGGTTAATGCCCAGGCCTCGCAGCATGTTATTAACGTGCCGGTCAATAAGTCGGTCTACAATGGCTATGGCGGCAAGCAGTTTACTCTCAACATGCAGCCCAAGCGGCCCCGTGCCCCGCGCCCAACGCTCAAGGTCATCCCGATTGGTGGGGTGGGCGAGATGGGCATTGGTAAGAACATGACGGCCATTGAGTATGACAATGATATCATTATTATCGACATGGGCTTCCTCTTCCCAGGTAGTGACTATCCAGGTATCAACTACATCATCCCCGATACCCAGTGGCTAGAGGAGAATAAGCACAAGATTCGGGCACACATCTTTACCCACGGGCACCTCGACCATATCGGTGCCTTTCGGCACATCATCCCCAAGCTGCCTGCCCCAGTCTATGGCACAGCCTTTACCTTGGGTATGCTGCAGCGCACCATGGCAGAGACCGATGGCAGCTACGAGCCAGAGTATCATGAGCTCAAGCCTGAGGAGCATGAGATCGTCCAGCTGTGTGACTCCTTTAGTGTGGAGCTGGTGCGGGTGAACCACTCCATTCCTGATTCGGCCGCAGTAGTGGTGCGTACACCAGTAGGGAACATTCTCAGTAGTGGTGACTGGCGTATCGAGGAGAACCCGGTGGATGGCCGCAAGTTCGACTTCGAGCGCTTGCAAGATATTGCGCACACCGAGGGCTTCCTCCTCATGATGAACGAATCGACCAACTGCGAGAGCGCTGGCACTCACACCCACGGTGAGCACGATATCCAGCACAGCATGGGTGAGGTGATGGATAAGTGGGCCAAGAGCCGCATCATCATCAGTAGTTTCTCTAGCCAGCTGCACCGCATTCAGCTCATCCTCGAGGAAGCAGAGAAGCATGGGCGCAAGGTGGCCTTTGCTGGCTTTAGTATGATCCAGAACCTGGAGGTAGCACTGCGCACTGGTGCTATCAAGATCCCCAAAGATACGGTAGTAAAGATGGAAGATCTCGTAAAGCTGCCCGACCACAAGATCACCATCGTCTGCACGGGTAGCCAGGGAGAATTTAGTGCAGTGCTTAACCGTATGGCAACGGGGGCACATAAATTCGTCAAGATCAAGGGGAGCGATGTGGTGGTCTTCAGCTCCAACCCCATCCCAGGCAACGAGAAGTACGTCGTACGCACCGTCGATGGCTTGATGCGCGAAGGTGGCGACGTGGTGCAAAATGGCAAGACACACCTGACCGGGGTGGGGCCACTCCACCTGTCTGGCCATGGTTATTATGATGACCACGTGCGGCTCATTAGTGCCGTCAAGCCCACATACTACTTGCCCAACCACGGCGAATTCCACATGCTGGTGCACAATGCTCGCCTGGCCGAGAAGGAGTGTGGTATCCCACGCAGCCATATCTTTGTCTGCGATCCGGGGGATATTGTGGAGTTTACTACCGATGGTGCACACAAGATTGGGCGCATTCCGCACTCGGGCGGCACAATGTATGACGACGCTGGTGCAGTCGTGAGCGATGTCGTGCTGAAGGATCGCATCCATATGAGCTTGGAGGGGATGTTCGTTGTAGTGCTTACCGTCCAGCGCGGGACGGGTCGTCTTCTTACCAGTCCAGATATCATCAGCCGGGGCTTCATCTATCTGCGCGATAATGAAGAGCTGATGGGAATGATCCGCGCCTACCTCAAGCAAAAAGCGGCGCGCAGCTTGGTGGGCTCGTACGACCTAGACGTAGTAAAGAAGGAAATCAAAGACGACATCGCCCGCGTTTTGTACGACCAAACACGCCGCATGCCCATTATTATCCCAGTCATCAACGAAGTCGGTGCACCACAGAAGGCGTCGAGCCGCACTGCCCGTGTGGGGCGCGAAGTCCCAGCTGGGCGCTCGCGTCAGAGCCTCGCTGCGCCAGCTCAGCCACACACGCCACCGCGCATTGCTAAGGGTGGTGCCGCTGCCAAAGCAGCCGCCATTGCCGCCCGCAAAACAGCTGGTGCATTGCCTGCCACGACGGATGAGAAAGCACCAACTCGCTCGGCTAGCGCGCGCAAGCGCCGCTCGGCCAATAGCCGCACGACCGTGCGCAGCAAGCAGCCCAGCAACGACGCCTTCGCTGGCCTGCCGCGCAAAAAGTTCCCACCGCGGCAAGAGCCCGACACTGAGGTAGCTGTACCAAAGGATCGCTCGAAGCGTCGAAGCTACTAGGGGTCGTCCACGATATCAAAAATGAAAAAGCCAGCGCTATATAGCTGGCTTTTTGCGTGCAACCTGTGGCTACGTATCCGACTCAACTCGCTGCTGCAGCTCGTGCACCATCTCCTCCAGGCGTTTGATGCGCTGCTGTACGCGCAAATATTCGGCGAGCACTACCAGCACAAAGGCAATCACCGCAAAGGGTGCAATCATCGTTACTATATTCCATACCATCTGCTGCATACGACCTCCTTGCTTCTATTGTGACATAGAATGGACAAAATGGCGAGAGGGGTTTCATATAGTAATAATCCGTGTGATAGTGAATAGGCTTCGAATACTAGTGAGTGCGCTGCGCCATGGCATCATCACCAATAACAGAACGCAAAGTAGGCGCATTGCCGTCTTTTTTGGAGACTTGGTCATAGGTGGATGTGTCGATCGGGATGGGCCAGTCGATGTCAAGCTCTGGGTCGAGTGGTGTGAGTGATATACCGGGCATGCCAGGCTGCCACTCTTCGTCGAAGCAGTAGAGGTACTGGGAGGGTTGCTCGCTTGTCGATTGAAAACCGTTGCAAACTCCTTGTGGAACAAACACCTGCACACCTTTTGTTAGTGGGACAGTCACAACTGCGCCAACGGTGGGTGAATCGATCCGTGCGTCCACATAGACACCAAAGGCTTCGCCTGCCACTACTGCGACAAGTTTGTTCATTGCTTCGGCATGGAGGCCACGGATGGAACCACGGTTTGTTTGCGTGGCATTGATCTGCTTCCAGGGGCCAAACTGCGGCAGTGGTGTGCTATCCATGGCCGATTGGCGGAATAGTTCGCGCACTGTGCCACGCTCATCAGTCACTTGTTTCATGGTAATGATATAGAGCCCATCGATAGCCGTGGGCACAGCCTCAAATGGAGTAATGATTGGGTAAGATGGTTGCATTGTCATACTACCCAGTATGGCATATCCTATACCGATTGCCTAATGTAGTAAATTATGCTACAATATACGCTATCAAACCAAGCATAAACAGAGTACAATAAAAAGGATATGGCTACAAAAAGAAAAACCACTCGCACTCGTTCGTCTACTCGCTCAAGCACTGCTCGTCGGCGCAGCCCGAGCAAAAGCAAGGCCAAGCAGGCCGCGCCGCAGCATACATTGCCGGCGGGGTTTTGGGCGCAGGTGTCGGCGGTGCTACTGCTGGCATTTTCGGTATTGTTGGTGGTGTCGTGGTTTGGCTCGGGTGGGCCAATTCTCAAGTGGCTTGATGCAACAATGCTGCACATCATTGGCTATGCGGTGTATGTCGTCCCAGTAGTGGCGGTGTATGTGGCGGTGGCGATCTTTCGGGCGGAGGATAACCGCTTGCCAGTAGCGCTGAAGCTTGCAGCAGTGCTGATGGTGCTGTGGTTTGCGGGGCTATTTGGTCTGCTGCGGCGCGGTTCGGCTGCGACAGGCGGAGTGATGGGTGATCTACTCAACCGTGCCATGCTGGCGCTGGTCGACCGGCCAGTGGGGGTCTTTGTGTATGTATTGCTGATCGGCCTGACACTGCTCTTCGTCTTGCGTGTCTCTCCCATGGCGCTGTGGCGTGGCCTGCAAAATATGGTGCGCAGCGAGGCCGAGGCAGATGATGCCGCCAATGTGGCAGTGGCTCGCCGCGCCGCTGATAGCCAAACACCAGACACCAGCAAAAAGGCCAAGCGTAGTAAAGACGAGAAGGCTCAAGATAAACCTGCTGCTATGAGCGACTTCAAGCTCAACGCCGGCGTCCCAACCCTCTCGGGCGATGGCCCGGCCGAGCCAAAGCCAGACAAAAAGCCACGAGCAACCTTGCGCGACAGCACGCCGCCCACCTCTGTGGATAAAGCAGCCGAAGACCGATCTGCTATGCTTGCCGTCAATGACCCCAACTGGCAGCCGCCCAGCCTGGAGCTGCTGGAGAAGCGTCAGAGCCCGGCCGATGCTGGCGACATTGAGCAAAATGCCCACATTATCCAAGACACGCTGCACGAATTTAACATCAATGTTGAGATGGAGGGGGCAAACATTGGCCCGAAGGTAACGCAATACACGCTCAAGCCACCCGTCGGCGTTAAGCTCAATCGCATCACTGCGCTGGAGACGAATATTGCGCTCAATCTCGCGGCATCCAGCCTTCGCATTGAGGCGCCCATCCCCGGCAAGAAGGCCGTGGGCATTGAGGTACCCAACCGCAAGGCGGCCGATGTGCGCCTGCGCGGGGTGTTAGATAGCCCCGAGTGGCAGCACGCCAAGGAGCCGCTAGCATTTGCGATTGGTAAGGATATTTCGGGCCGGCCCTTCGTCGGTGAGCTCAACAAAATGCCGCACCTCTTGGTAGCGGGGCAGACGGGAT
>ERZ772827.169-NODE-169-length-36908-cov-8.350012_pt1 | contig 36908 bp, 37 predicted proteins | sample MGYA00580850_ERZ772827 | MGnify/ENA primary metagenome ERZ772827 (study PRJEB29015, sample SAMEA2737950) | human oral metagenome | biome: human oral; feature: human-associated habitat; material: dental | place: China | collected 2145 ... | reverse complement strand
CGCCGGGCAGGCTGGCGCGAAACGCCGATTCGTCTTTGCTGATGTGCGCGATGGCGGTCTGCAACGCGTCCACCGGCGTTGTTGTGTCGCCCAGCTGCACAGCCCGCCCGTCTTCATGCCGGGTGGAGCCAAACCCCACCGTCGGCACATCACCCGTGGTTGGAATCACGGCCTTACCGGTGTAGCCCTCATGCCTGACCAGCGCCACGAAAGCAGAAGCACTCAAGGTCAAGGCGGCCACCGCCACGCGGACGCGGTTTTGTCCGTGCGTCATTCGTCCGCCTCCAATTTGCCCAGGTCGGTTGAGTCCGCCTCCAATTTGCCCAGGTCGGTTGATACGCGGGCAAGCTCCCGGTCGATGGCCGGGGGCACCCATGCGCCGGAGCGCAAGAGCCGGATGCGCTCGTTGCATTCTTCAAGGCCCAAGCGGCGTTTTTGCACCTCCAACGCGTGGATTTCGGCGCGGCGCACCGCCTCGGCGGCCAGCCGCTTTGCGGCCACTCTCTTGTAGTGCCACGTCACCAGCAGGCTGATGGCAGCGCAAATCACGCCAATCATGCTGAGCACGTGCTCCGTCGTAAACCAGCCAATGAGCGCGCTCGTTGCGCCTGTCGTCAAAGTCACCTGATTGCCCAAGGAGCCAAGCCGCTCCATCACGTCGGTTTTCGTGGCGCTCATGGCCTGGCTCCTTTCTCGCGCACAGGCCGCCACCCCCATGTGAGGCATGCCCGGCGCTCAAAGCCGGGGCGCGGGTGTGCGTGGCGTGCGTTGTCAACTTCGTAGCCCAGCCGCCAACCAACTCCCCAGCGGCCCAGCAGCGCAAAGCGGGCATTGACTTGCCACACCTCACCCTGGCGCAACACCTCGATGCGCCAGCGCCCGCTCTCGCACGTCCAGCGGTCAATGGCCGTGGCCACCGAAACAGCCCGCCCGCGCGCCCAGGCTTCGTATTCGCCCCCATTGCGGCGCAGCCAAGCAGTGCGCGCTTTGACGCTTCGCGGATGCAGTCCTCTGGCCCAGTAGTTGCGCGCCACGGCGCAGCGCCAGTCCAGGCTATCGGGATTGCGATCCAGCTCCAGCGGCAGCGTGCACGGCGCATCCTTGATCCACTGGCCGCCTGCGGTCAGCGCGGCGGCGCGGCGGCGTGCCACGTCAGCGTCAGCTTCCGCCTTGAGTGCGGGCGCAAGCTCGCCATCGCGCGGCTTGCCTAGCATCCACACCTGCCGCACCGTGCCATCGGGCATGCGGTAGTGCTCGGCCCAAGGGGTGTTGTCGCCGTTGAGGCCGTTGCCCCAGTTCGGCACGACGCCGTAAGTGGCCTTGGCAGGCAGCACTTCCCCGACAGTTTCGGCCTCCCACGGCATAGCGCGGGCGATGCGGCCTGCCGCCAGCCGCGCGCGCAGCTGGTGCGCGAACAGACCCTTGGCACGGCAGCGCGCTTCTTGCAGACAAGACAGCGCGTCGCCGTGCAGCTCTTCGGGCACGCCAGACAGTTGCAGGGCTTTGCGGGCGACTTTCACAGCGCTATCCCTCCTGCAGCGACGAACAGCGCGTCCAGTTTCTCATCCGTCAAGCCGAGCTTCTCGGCAGTCTCGCGCAGGAAGGGGCTGTTGCGCTCCCAGTTGACCGTGTCGTTGAGCGCGGTTTCTGCCAGCAGCTTCTCTTTAGGATCGTCAAGAGCTGCCACAAAAGCCAAAACCTGAGGCCACAAGCCTGCCTGTATCAGGGCTGCCTTGCCTTGCGCTCGTGTGACAGCCTGCGGCACTGGCGCAGGTTGGGCGGGAGACATTGGCTCGGCCGCCAGCCGCCAGCGCCCTGGGTATGTGGCCTGCACGAACCCGGCGCAAGCCACGATTCGGTTAACGACCCGCCCTCGTCCATCAAGGATCTCGAAAATCTGTCCGCTCACGGCTGCACCTCCAGAAGCTCAAGGGTGATGAAGGCATCGCCGCCCTTGCCGCTGCGGCCCGCAGCGCCGCCCCTGCCGCCGGCGTTGGTTGCGCCCCCGCCCCCGCCGCGCCCGCCGGCGCCTGCGGTCGTGCTGCTGGATGTCGCGCCGCCACCGCCCGCGCCAAAGCCGCCCGGATAGCCAGCTGCACCGACGTTGCTTGCGCCCGCACCACCGTTGCCGCTGCCGTAGTGCCTGTCCGAGTAGCCGGAACCAGACGTGCCGCCAAAGTAGCTGGCACCGGACACCTCCAGCAACAGCCAGCAGTGGCTTGCGTCGGCGGGCCGCACTACCGCGGCCGCCAAGGGCTCTCCGAACAGAGTCGTGCCCGCCACACTGCCTGCGCTGCCGGGGATATCGTCCACATTACTGCTGCCCACACCTGCGCCCCCGCCGTGGGTCGACCCGTCGGCCGCATGTGCGACGCCGCCTACCAGCAGGGCGGCCGCGCCGCCACCCGAAATCTCACCCGCCTTGCCTTTGTTGCGGGCGTTGAGCGCGAACCAGTCCAGCCCCGTCGGTGCTTCGTTGAGGTCGTTCTGCAAGAACTGCCCACCCGCTGGCTGGCCTCGCTGGCCGCCCTTGCCGCCGGGGATGCGGATGTCGACACCCGGCCCCGTCACCGTGGTAGTGCCCCCGTCGCTGCCATTGCTCAGGCTGTTGCCGGGGGCGCTGGCGGCGGCTCCCCCCGCGCCCAATGTCAGGGTGAACACGTCGCCTTCTTTGACGTGCACGGCCTTCAGGCCAACGGTCCCCGCCTCGCCCCCCAGAGCGCACATGGTTGATGCGTAGCCGGAGCCAATGGCCGCCCCGCTGCCGCCCGCCCCCAAACACCGAATCACCAGCACCCCCGCTGCCGGGACAGTCCATTGCTGGCTGGAAGTCACGTAAATGATGGTGCGCCGGGCAAAGCTGCGGCGCATCAGTTTTTGCAGCAAAGCGAGGTTGGCAACTTCAAGCATGTGTCGTGACTCCCGTGTAGCCGGATAGTTTTTTGTTGGTGTAGGTCAGCGTGGTGATGCGTTTGCGGCCATCAAAGACGGCTTCCGCGCTTTCCAGATCACCATCCGCATTGCTGTGCAGCGTATAAGTGCAGGTCTTGCCGCCGAAGGTCAGAGAGACGCTTTGCAGGGCATCCGCTGCGTCGTAGACAAAACTGGCTGCCGATGGGCCATCCGTGGGCAGGTTGGGCAGCATGGATAGGTCAGCGGGGGCTAGCACGACGTGTGGGCCGGTTTTGCCGTTCACGGAAGCCACGGGGCCGCCTGCGATGCGGGCTATCAAATCCGCCGCACGGTCGGCGTGCTGTCCGGCGCGGGTCTGTGCGGCCTGTGCTTGCGTGACTGCCGTGTTTGCCAGATCGCGGGCGCTGGCCGCGTCTGCCGCGGCTTGTGCGGCGGCCCGCCGTGCGGCAGCGATGGCTGCTTCAGCTGATCTGATACCGGCCAGCAGCCCGTCGAGGTTGGTGCCGGTATCCGCCACGGATAGCAGCAGCGCGCGGCGCAAATCGTTCTCGAGCTGCTGTACCAGCATGGTCAGCTTGTCCAGGGCCGCCTCGATGACCTCAGGGTAGAAACCCCCTTGGTTAGGTATCGCGGTGTTTTGTGTGGCCTCCACGCGGCGCAGCAGGGTCAGCGTCTCATCCGTTTGCAGAGGCGAAACCAACGTAGCCGTGCCTCCGGGGTCGTTGCGCTGGTCCGCGCGGACGCTGGCCGTGAAGTCTGCGCCCGCCGCCAATTCGGTATCAAAGAACAAGTTGCCTGCGCGGCGGGTGCGCACGGCGCGCACGTCTGCGGCTCTGAAGACCTGAAAACTGAAAGGAAAAACCGTGTTGCTGCCCGTGCCGGCAAAAGGCCCTGCCTGGGCCAGAGGAGAAGCGACTGTCATGGCGGACAAGTGTGGGCACCAGGGCCGCCCGCATATACCCCATGCAGAGTGCACACATTTACGCTCCTTGTTTCATAGCGCACTTTCCGCTTGAATAAAGCAGCATAGGCTCTTCTTAACGCCGCTTATTCGCTCCTCATTTCATAGTGATTGCTGCGCGCTACCTCTGATAACCCATCGCCAGCGCCGCTGGGTTGTCGGTCTCGCCTTCCAGTAGCGCCTGCGCGCCGGTCCAGCTGCGGTTGATCTGCGCAGCTGGCAGGCCGAAGGCGCTGCCCAGCAAATTGACAGCGGCTTTGCGGAAGGCGTCGTCGAACTCGCCCTGGCTTGCCTGCTGGCCAAAACGCAGGGCGTCGCTGACCACGCGCACACCGGAAGGGCCGCTGTAGCCGCGCGGGCCTTGCGCGCCAGTCATGAGTTTGCCCGCCTCGCCAAATTCGCGCGCGACCACCAGCAGGCCTAGCAGGTAGCTGATCTGCTCAGCGGCCAATTTACGGGCCAGCGTCTCGTCGTCATCGTCATCGCCGCCCGGGATGAGCGCGTCCTTGAGCGCCGCGCCCAGCACGGCCGGGATGGTGTAGAGCAGCAGCATATCCGCCGCCAGCTTCGCCTTTTGCCGGGGCGTGTAGGCGCTCATGGCTTGGCCTGCGCCCAAATTCAGCGCTGTATTCATGAAGCTGTAGTAAACGGTGAACAGCCGCTGCGCCGGGCCACCGCGTTCGATGGCAGACAAGTCCTTGGTTTCTCCGCCGCCTTGCGAGTCGATGACGGCCTGGTCAGCCAGTGCGATGGCGCGCTCCTCGTCGTTGCCTTCAGCCACCGCTTTCTCGTAGGCCCCTTGCCACGTAGGCACGTCTACAGCCTGCTGCACACGCATCATCATCCAGTAGGCGTAGCGGCCCGTGACCTCGCGCCAGCCAGACTGATCCTGCACCATGTTGCGCAACTCGTTCAGCTCGCGAAAGCGCGTACGGCTGCGATTGCGCATGAAGGCGGATTTCTCGTTGATCTCACGCGTCAGCCCGAAAGGCCGGGCAATGTAACGGGCGATACCCCGGCCCGTCCACCCTGCGCCGATGCGCACAATGGACTGCGTCAAGCCTAGTGGTTGCATGGCCGCACTGATCACGTTGAAGCCCAAGCCGGCCACGCTCACGCCTTGGCGCAGGCGGCCCAGTGCCATGTCCACCGCGCTTTGCGCGCCTTTGTCCCCCTCGGCGATATCCTGCACCCAGCTTTTGAATTGCTGCTTGGCCTGTGGCCCCCAGTGGCTGCGCATGGCTTCGTCGATGCGGTGCGAGCGCAGCAGGCGGTTGGTGTCGATCAGCCACTCGTGCCAGGCCAGATCGTGGATGACGTCGTTGACGCCCGAGTACACGCCAGTGAGCGCATACAGCAGAGGGCGGCCCTTGACTTCTTCTGCGCGGGCCTTGGTGAAACTGCGGCGCGTGGTGGCGCTGGTGTAGGCCCCCTGCAACTGACGGCGGGCGGCTTCGGCGTCGCCGTGCTCTTCGGCCCGCTGGCTCGCGGCCGGGTCGTACTGCACGGGGTAGTAGCCCCCGCGCAGTTGCAGCGTGAGGCCATCTGCCGTGACTACTTGCAGCGGCGTGGCCTGCACCCATTCGGGCTCCTTGCCGTAAATGCGTTTTTCTTTCGCGCCGATGAGGGGGCGGTAGCTCTCGAAGTGGTCCCAGATGCCCTGCACAGCCTGCCACTCGGCGCTGGTGAGCGATTGCAGCACAGGAGCAATCTGCTGTTGCGTCCAGCCTTCCCCGCCCAGCAGGCGTTGCAGGTTGCTGGCATTGCCAGTGTTCAACGCGATAGCCAAACGGTTTTCACGGTTGAGGCTGCTGCCTAGCGTGGGGAAGTAGATGCCCTTGCCCCCCATAGGCCCCAGTTTGCGCAAGGGAGCCAGCAGGGCGGCCAGCTGCTGCGTAGCGTCCGCGCGCATGGTGCTTTCCATGTCGGCCCTTTCGTTGGCCGTGCGGATGATGTGCTCCCAGACAGGCCCGCCGTCTTTTCCGCCATCCATCACGCGCGCCCAGGTGGCCGCCTTGATGTGCGCCGCGCCGAAGCGTTTGAGGCTTTGCAACGCCCGGCCCGCTGTGGTGGTGGCTGTACGGGTGTCGGCCACGCGCCCGTGGGCGTGCTCGTTGATGCTGTCCGCAATGCTGTCACGGATGGCTGCGTATTCGCGCTGCTGGCGATCTGTGAGCAAGCGGCGCTTGAGTCGGCCCAGATGCTCGATCTGGCGCACGGTATCCACCAGGCCGCGAAATTGCTCCACAGTCATGGTTTTGTAGGACTGGCGACGGGCTTCGTCCAGCAAGTCGGCGCTGATATCAGGCTCCAGTCCGGCTTCGCGTTGCTGTGCCACCCAGGCCAGCAGCGATGCGCGTTTGTCGATGGCCTTGCCACTGACGCTTTTGCGCAGGTCGAACCGTTCCAGCAGGGTATCGATCTGCTCGCGGTAGTCGGCATCCAGCCCTTTGGTATCACCTTCGAACTTGCGCAAGTATCGCAAGCCGCGATCGATTTCGGCGCGAGCTTCATGCGCTGCGCGGGCGGCGTAGGTCTGCACCAGTTCGTTGCGCTTCTCTGCGCCTGCAGTCATCAGGTCGCCCGCACGCATGGCCGCTTGCGCGGCGCGGGCGGCCCTGGTTTGCAGATTGCTGTAGAGGCTGGGGCGCAAGTGGCGCACTTGCACGCGGGCGATTTGCGCCTCGGCCAAGGCGCGGGCTTGCTCGGACGCCACCTTGCGCTGGCCCACGGCACGAGCCAGCGCATTGGCTTCCGTGGCCACCATGCGAGCGCGGGCTTCGTTCTGAATGGCGCGATCGGCTTCACGTTCTAGTGCTTCGGGCGTAGCCAGCTCGCCGTGCTCCTGTAGCAGCCAAGCGTCCACCCGGTCTTCCACCTCTTCATGGATGTCAGGAGCTGCAGCCAGCGCACGCACCAGCTCGTCGCCGCTGGTGAAGCCAAACAACTCGGCCATGATGTCAGGGTGCAGGCCTCCTCTAGCGCTGGTCATGCGGCGCGCCTGCAGGGTCTGCACGACATCCTCGGGCAGATTCATGGCTTTGAGTTCAGCCAGGTCCAAGCGCCCAGCGCCCAGCGCCCACGGGTTGGCGGCCTGGTCGCCCGCGCGCATTTCACCTTGCGTCTCCGCCCAGTCGTGCGCGAAGCTGTAGTGGGGGTCTCCCCCCAATTCCTGCGCGATGCGCTCTTCCAACTCGCGCAGGTCATGCTTGCCGTATTCGTCGGCGCGCAGGTAGCCTAGCTCCAATAGCCGCTCAGCCATCGCGTCTGCCGGCAGCCCGCCCGTCTTGCGGAAGACTGGTTTGCCAAACACGCCGGATTTGACCCGGAAGTCGTCTGCATGCACGCCCAGGTGATCGTGTGCGGATTCCCGGCTGAGGCCGCCCAGCTTGGCGATGGCGACCAGCAGGCTGTCGTGCTCTGGCGCCAGATGGGTCGCCTTGGGTTTGCCGGGACTGGGCGGCAGCCTGTCTTCCTCCGTGATGCGGTTGGTGAGGAAGCGCCAGGTGCGCCACAGAGGCTCTTGCTGCATCTGCTGCATGACGTCCACGCGGGTGGCTTCGCGCAAAAACCGCGCTTGCTGCTGCAGCTTTTTCAGCTCGCGGGCATGGGCGTTTCGCGCCCACTGCAAGTCGCGCAGTGCGCGCGCTTGCAGGTATTCGGTGGCGCTGGCCGCTGCGGCTTCACCTTGTGCGTGATATGCCTCAAAAGCCTCGGGCGTCATGCCGGCTTCCTGCGCTGTGGCAAACAGCGGGGCCATGCTGCGGCTCTGTTGTGCCAGCCGGATTTGCTCATCGCTGGCCAGCATGCGGTCAAAGACACGGCGCACTTCGGGCGAGAGCGTTCCCGCCTGCGGATGGCGCGCCAGAAAGTCTTTGAGGCTCTGGTAGACATTGAGCAGCCAGGCGCGGAATTTCTGGAAATAAGGGGCCAGCTCCAGGCTGGGCGCGTCGCCATCCATCAGGTAGCGTTCGAACGACTCGGCCGTGCGCTCATGATGCGCACGCCGCTCGTCAAAACTCATGCTGTGCCAGGCTTGCAGCTGTTCGGTGACGCCGCCTTGCAGTCCATGCCAGCGCAGCAGGGACGAAACGTCATCCAGCAATCGCCTCTCGCCTTCGGTGAGGTCTTCGCCCAAGCGCTGCACGCGCACGAGGCCGGAAGCCAGGGCAATATCGTTTTCAAAGAAGAAGTGCCCCGACTCGTGCAGCCAGGTGGACAAATCAGCGTTCTTGAGCAGCGCGATTTGCAGCGTTTCAGGGTTGAAAAAACCCCGTGCGTCTTGGTGCAGGTTATTGGGGTTGGCGGTGCCGTCTGGTTGGGGATAGCCTTCGCCTGCTTGACCATCCTTGGCGTATGCCTCTACACTTGTAGGCGGCGGTGGAGTTTGCGCGTCAGATTGATCGTCTGAAAGAGGGCGGAGCGTGCTGCCCGAAGACCCTGTGGCGCTATCTGGCGCGGCGGGGTCTTTGTTTTTGGCTGCTACACGCAATGTGTTTTTCAGCAGGCTTGCCGGGTCGCTTGCCACTGAATACTTGCGCATCGTCACGCCACGCATATCGCTGCGCCCCCTGCTCACGTCTTCTATATACAGCAGCACACCGTCATCGAATTTCTTGGTGTAGGCCACCCGCTGCGCGCCTTGCTCGGACTGCAAGTCTGTGCGGATATGGTCATAGTTCGTCACAATCTCAGGCACACGGGCAACGTCACGTTGAGTGACAGGCAGTTGCCCACGTAGGCCTTCTGTTTGCAAACCGCCGTGATTCTTCTGGATGTGCTTGATCGTGGACCTCCCCAGTGAGTGGGAGAACTCCGCCAGTTCGGGAGCCTCTTGAGCCAAGCGCCCTTTCATGTCCGTCCAGAAGACGGCCTCGACGCCCGGAAGACCTTCCCACAGCTTCGCCGCGTCTTCCCCGCTGGTGCTGTGCTGCCAGCCTCTCGGAGGCTGCGCGGCCAGCGCCTGCGGCAGTGCAGACTCTTGCAGTACGCCCTGTGCGGCAACCTGCAAAGGTCTGCGCTCGTAGAGTTCTTCAGCCGTGAGGCCCAGCATGTCCGCGCGGCGGGCGTAGTAGGCTGCCGTCAAGGCGGCGTAGGCTTCATTGGCCTGGGGCGTGAAACGGCCCGTGGCATCCAGCTCGGCCTGAATGCGCTGGCGCACGGCCAGCTGTTCGCCCTGGCGGGCGGCTTCTTCCTCCACCTGTTGTGCAGCCTGGTCGAACTCGCGCTCCAGCTGCTCTTGCTCCAGCGCCTGGCCCGCGCGGGCTTCGGCCAGGCTGACGCCTTCCGGGTCCGCGCGTAGGTGATCCACCAGGGCCGGTGCCAGTTCGGTGGGCGCGATGCGCGCGGTGTATTCCGCGCCGGGGATAGCGATGACGCCGCCTGTGGCGGCGGCTGCATCCAACTGTGCGGCCACGCTGGGGCTAACGGCGGAGAGCGGCCCGGACAGGCCCGATTGCAGCAAGGCGCGGGCGTCAATGTAGAGCTGGCCGCCTTCGGCGGCGTGGTCGGCGAATTGCTCGAAAGCCTGCGCGTCGCGCGGAAGCAGGCGGCTTTGGCTGGCAGCCTGGTTGAGTTCGGCCAGTGTGGCTGCGGTTTCTTCAGCCTGCGCAGCTTGCTGCTGGCGGTGTGCGCCGCGCGTGCGCACGTGCAGCGCCGCTTCCACCAGCGAGCGCGCCAGTCCGCCTACCGCCGCCCCCACGCCGCCCTCTTGCAGGGCTTGCCCCAATTCGATTTCAGCGTCTGGGTTGGTCAGTTGTTGGCGCACGGCATCTTGCAGCACGTTTTCGGCCAGTTCCTGCCCGCCTTCGGAAACGGCAGCGATGCCAATGCGCGCCAAGCCCGCCGTCACCGCGTTCTTCAGAGGTTCCGCCACTGGCCCCAGCACCTTGTCCAGCGCCCATTTCTCGGTCACGCCAGTCACGGTGGCCCCCAGCGCTATAGCCAAGTCTTTTTCAGCTTGTGTGGCCTGCTGGTCGCCAGCAATCTTGTCGGACATGCTGGATGCGCCCTGCGCGTAAAGGCCCGCCGTGCCCGCTGCCGCGCCGCCTGTGGCGAACATGGCGACTTGCCCCGCCAGCTGGCCCAACCCGCCTGCAACCTGGTCGGAAAAGGTCTGCGCTTGCTGCGGCACCATCGTCTGATTGCGGGCGTAATCCTTGACACTGCCGCCCAGCTCCAGCCAGCCTTCGCTGATGTCAGATGGCCCAGCGAGCGATTCCCTCGTGGGGCCAGGTAACTGACCTGTGGTGCCCGGCCCAGGACGCGGCGCGGGTAGCAGGGCAGCCGCAGCATTGGTCGCTGTGCGTTGCGCCACGCCCAGCAGCGCCCCTGTGCCGTGAATGGCCATGCCCACGGCTTCCTGAAAGCCTCCCCCCAGCTGCCGCAGTTTGCGTTCAATCTGCCCCATGTTGTCCACGTCATCATGAGCCAGCCGGGCCAGTTCGGGGTCTGCCACCACACCGCTGGTGGCGGGCAGTTCGCGGGCCAGCGTGTCGTAGTCCACGGCGTCGAAGCGAGCGCGGGCGCGCGTTTCCGGCAGGGTAAAGCGCACACCATCCACTGGCAGGCCATAGCGCTGCGCCAGATGGCGCAGCTCGGCCTCCTCATCCGGGTTGGCATCTACCGCCCCCAGCATGGAAACGCGCATCTGTGCGGCGCGCTGATCTTCGGCATCCATGCCGGTGATGAGATCGTCGTATGGGTTGGGCTGCATAGGTCAGAGTCCTTGGCTGCGACGCCACAGCGCCTGAATGTTTTCTTCGGTGAGGGGCTTGCCGTGACGTTGCAAGGCGGCCCTGATTTCCTCACGCGCAGTTTTCGGGATTGCCAGTTCATCCTTGTCAGTGATGGCAAAGGCAGGTTTCTTGGAGTCCCACAGCCAGCCGCTGACGGCAATTTGCTGGAAGGACTGCGCCACGGTGGCACGCATTTCCTGCGGCGTGAGCTTGCCGCCCTTGAGCTGCTCGGCCTGTGTGACACGCTTTTGCACATCGGCGTATACCAAGCCCATCTTTTCCGGGTCCTTGTCCACCCGGATCTGGCGGGCCATGTTCTCTACCAGGCTGCCCACGCCTTGCACCTGGGTGAGCGTTTGTTCGCTTTTGCCGGAGCGCAGGCTCTGTTGCAGGCGGATGAGCTCTTTGCGCTCGGCAGGAGCCAGCTTGTCGAAAAACTGGCTGAGATTGGCTCTGGCCAGCGCGTCCGGCTTGGATACCAGCTCGTAGTACAGGCCGTAGTCCGTCTTGGGCTCCGTGTCGCCCGCGAAGGTCTTGGCCATGCGCATCAGGTCGTCGCGCTTTTCAGGCGGCACGCGCTCCATGACAGCAGGCGGCACGCGGCTGAGGTCTCCCCCGCTGTGCCAGAGCGCGTCTGCTGCATCCGCGTAGGCCTGCTCCTGGCGCTGCTTTTGCTCCTTGACCAGCAGGCTGTATTGGCGCTCCACGCCTTGCAAGGTGCGCTGCGTCAGCGTGTGCGTAGGCTGCGGCCCCAGCAATGCCAGCGCCTGTTGCGAGAGCGCAGACAGGGATGGCGGCTGCGTTGCCGCGCCGCGCCCGTTGTAGAGCGCCAAGCCTTTTTGGATGTAGGCGTAGTTTTCCCGAAAGGCGGCTTCGCCTTTGAAGTTGCGGAGAAACTGCGGCCAGTCCTGCGGACGGCCCTCCTTGCGGGCAGCTTGCACTGCCTTGTCCACATGCGCTGCGCCGCCGTTGTAGGCGGCCAGCGCCATAGCCACGTTCCCGCCGTATTTCTGGCTGAGGGCGGCCAGCAGCTCCGTGCCCACGCGATTGAATTCTTCCGGACTGTTGTCGGCTGCGGGCCGGATGCCAAACCCCGGGTTTTTCGCCGTGGCGGGCATGACCTGCATGGCGTAGCGCGCGCCGGCCGAAGAGGTGAGCGGCTTGCCGTCTTTCCCCCAGTCGCCCTGACCGCCGCTTTCGATCTGGCGCACCACCGCCGTCAAGCGGTCCAGTTCCGTAGGCGCAAAAGCGTTGGCCTGCTTGCTGAAGACTTCATGCACGGCCTGGTCGGCCATGCGCACTTCCAGATCGCTGCGAATCTGATTTTGCAGACGCAGCAAATCAGGCGCGAGGATGTCGCCCTTGTTCTTGTCGATGTATTCCTGCGCCCAAGCGCTGGCCCCGTTGGCTACCGCCTGCTCCAGCACGCCAGCGTGCGCTTTGCTGACCGTGCTGCGCACGAAGGCTTGCGCCTGCATGGAGGACAAGCCCTTGGCCTTGGCGGCCATCAGCGCCATCTGGCGCACGCCGCTGTAGCGTTCTGCGCTACCAGGCACGGCCACGCCGTCGATGGCCTCGCGCACTTTTTCCGCGTCTTGCCAGCTCTCCACGGCCCGCTGTACGCCCAGCTCGACAGCGCCTTGGTAGGCAGACTGCTGCACGCTCTGGAACTCGCGGGCCTGATGGTTCTGCACGCGGCCAAGGAAGTCGTTTTCGAATTGACCGCGCCAGACAGAAAACGCCTGCCTCTGGACATCGTTGCCCAGCCCTTGCTCGATGGCATCCAGCCGCTCGCGCAATTGCTGGCCGTAACGCGTGGCCAGGTCTGCCCCGCCATCTCCCGCCAGCGCAGCTTCGCCGCGCTCCAGGCTGTAGCCTCGCGCGCCACCGTTTTCGCCTGTGCCGTAGGTCAGCTCATGCATGGCGCGCATGGCGGCGTTCTGGCCTTGCACCACACGCACGCGGTTGGCTTCTTTGACCTGCTCGGACAGCACGTGCGAAGCAGCCTGCCCCAGGCCCGTCAGCGCACCACCGAGCCTTTGCAGCTGCTCTCCCTGGTAGTCGGCGACAGGCGCGATGCTCGCGCGCGGATCCATCTGCGGAGTGACAAGGCGCGCAGGGCGCACCACGTTATCGAATGCTTGCGCTGACATATCAGGATTTGATTTGACTCAGCATGTATCGCTGATAACTGTTGAGGACGCTTGGCGCGCCTTGCAGCAAGGCTGTGCCAAAGGCCATGCCTACCGAGGGCCCCCGGCTGCGATTGCGGGAGAGCGTTTCGCGGGTCGTGATGCCTTGCATCGCGTTCTCATGCGTGATGTCGGCCAGGTCGCGCTGGTAGCGCGTGTTGGCCCGCGAGCTGACCAGCCCTGCTTCGGCCAGGGCGAGCGTGGCGCGTGCGTTGGTGTCCGCAGTGCTCTCCACATAACGGGCGCGTGCGTCTGCACCTGCCGTCTCCAGCCCGGCCATGCCCGTGAGCAAGGCGGCCTGGCTGCGTTGCATACCCGCTCTGGCGCGGGCCATGCTGCCTTCAATGCGGTGGCCCCAGGCGGCCAGCGTGGCCTGGCGGCGGATGTCCAGCACCTCGCGTTGCGAGAGCACGTCGTAGCTGGTGCGCACTTCCAGCGCCGCGCCTTCATCCAGCGCGATGTTGCCTGCGGCCAGCCGTGTGGTGTGGCTGCTCTTGCCCCGGGCGTATTTCAGCCGGGTGTCCTGTTCGCTGCGCTCGCCGTTGAGCAAGGCCATCTGCGCCTGCATTTCCTTCAGCTCCGCGCCAGCTTCCAGCAGCGTGGCTGACCCTTCAGCTTCGAGGGCCTGCATGCGCATCCGCCCTGCCGAGTAGATCGCCTGGTTGCGCAGGCTGAAAGCCTCCATGCCCGCCTGCATGCGCCCGAATTCAGCGCCCATCAGAGTGTTGCGGTACTCCGCTTGGGCGCTGAGGTCGTCCAAGTTGGCCTGTCCGTGCATGGACAGCGCCTGCGCGCGTGCGTTGTAGCGCTCGGTGGCGGCCTGGTAGGCGTTGGCCTGGTTTTGCAGCGCAATGTTGCGGCGCTGGGCGCTGGCGCTGCTGGCCGCGCCTGCGGCAGACAAACCCACGCCCGCCGCCGAGACGGCCAGCGCGGCGACTTCAATACCCATCAGGCCCCTCCCAGCGTGATTTCCGCCGTGAGGCTGACCAGCGTGACAGGCAGCGGATCAGCCTGCCGCACGCACACTTGGCCGGTTTTTGCCCAGTCGGGCGACAAGACCAGGCGGATCTCGTCCGTCTTCAACGCGGGCGGCGACCCATAGGGGTCGCTGGCACGCTGCTTGACCTCTGTCAGCTTGTCCCAGTTCGGCCCCGCGAAGATGCCACTGCTGCGGAACACCCGCAGCCACACCTGATTGACATTCTTGGACAGGCCCTGCCCGTAGCCCACAGCTTCGAACGCAACAGGCAAGGTCTGCACGTCTGCCGTGATGGGCAGCCCGATGTGCGCCACACTGACAGCGCGGGGCAGATGCACCGCGCCGCCCTGCACTTTCACGCGCGGCATCACCGCGCCGTCGCCCAGCACGCTGACCGTGCAGCCTTCCAGGTGATCCAGCCCGGAGATGTCATCGGCCGCCGCGCCGCGCCAGCTCAGCCCGCAGTCCACGAAGAAAGCATCTTCTTGGCGCGTGAAGTGGCGCGAGTGCAGGCACTCGATGTAGCGCACCACCTGCCCGTTGATCTGGCGGCGGACGACGAAATAGGGCACGTCATCCTGGCCCTCTGCCACAACAGCCACGGATTCAAACGCGCCGCCTTGCGTGTCGTGCCGGTGCCAGGCTCCAATCTGCTGCTCCGGCAGGTAGGTGAACCCCAGCGCGCTGCCGTCGGTGGAGACCGTCCACACGATGGGATAGGGGGCCTTGGAGTAGCCCATGTCCACAATCTGTTTTTCGTCGAACAGATGGGGCGCACGCAGGCTCAGATCACCCGACAGGTAGCCATTGACCTGCTGGCTGTAGGCCATTTCGCGCAAGTGCCCGCCACGGGCGGCTACATAGACTACCGTGTTTGCAACGATGACGGGCGTGACGCGGCTGGCTCCGACATAGGACTGCGGCGCAACAGAGATGGTGTTGGGCGTGACTGCGTCCGAGTTCACGGAAGTGATGCGCCACTCACCGCTGCTGGTGAGCATGAGCAAACTGGTGAGCGGAACGATATGGCGAATGGTGTTTGCTTCGCGCGCAGCAATGCGGAACTGAATGGCGTCGTCGTCACGGATCGGGACGCTGTAGTTCATGTTCGATTCCGTGCCGCTTTTGGTCATCCAGATGTTCTGCGGCTTGGCCAGCGTGCCCGCGAATACGCGGCGCTGCTCGAAGTAGCTCACCGCGCCCGGGTAATCCCCCTGCTTGCTGAAAAGGTCCTGGTCGATGGGCGGCGTGCGGCTGACATCGGCTGCGATGTTGTCGTCCTTGAATTCAAGCCCCGTGGTCTGGCCTATGTAGCCAAACACACCACCGGAGAACTTGTAGACGCGATAACGTTGCGCATCGGCCACTGCCCGCCAGCGGATGGTGTTGTAAGCGTTGGTGGCAAAAACGTTGCCGTTGCACGCCGCCTCCGCAGAGGCGACGGACTCATCCGTTTCGCCTTCGCCGATAGAGGTGATTACGTAGCGGTAGCTGATGCCGCTGCCGCCGCTGGGCGTGGCCGTGGCTCCTTCTGGCGGCGCGAGGTCGGAGCGGAACTTGATCGGCGTAAGTGTCCATTTGGCGGCATCCAGCCGGCGCAGCTCCATGGGCGGGTGGCCCGTGTGCACCAGCGTGAGCACATCCGCTGACTGCACGTAGCGGATGTCAAACAGCTCGTCTGCTTTGTAAGGCGCAGGCACCTCATACACGCTATCCGCAGGCAGCAAAGCCCAGTGGTCGGCCTGCGGCGGCTCTTGCCCCGTGTGCGCCTTGGTGCAATACCAGGACTGCCCGCCGTGTGTGACGGCGTCCCCTAAGGCGTAGGCCGTGCTGGCGTCCCACGCGGCAGGTGCGGGGTAAAGCAGCGTCGCGCCGCTGGTGTGGAAGCGAATGTAGCGCTCGCCGAACTCCAGCACCATGGTCTGGTCGGTGCTGTAGGTGAAGGGCAGCAAGCGCGCAGCCTTGTCAGCGTATTTGGCCGCGCGCACGAACAAGGTTCCGGGACGGTTTTCTACCGGCCCCTGTGGCTTGACAAGGAAATTGCGGCACACGGCCAGGCCGGCCGCATATCGGCTGTCGTCAATGCGGCCCCAGAACTCGGGCGTTACTTCACCGCCGCCAAAAGACTGCCTGGAAGTGCGGGTTTGGCTCATCGTGCAGCCATCCAGGGGGCAACGTGGTTCAAGGGCTTACGCTGCTGAGCCACATCCGCCGTACGGGCCTGTGGCAGGCTCACGCTGTAGAAATAGTCCAGGCAGCGCTTCGCCGCCGCTGCGCCCGCGTCTCCCTTGACGACTGGCCCCGCAAGCATGGAAGCCAGCAGCAGCACCAGCGCATCCGTGAACAAGGGCGGAAAGCGCGCCGGATCTCCAGGCAGCAGCAGGTAGCGGGCCCAAGCCTCGGGAGTGTTGGAGAGGATGACCGGAGCGCCCGAGGGCGTCGCTTCGATGGCGTAAGACTGCGGCGCGTCGCTGCCGGGCGCGTGTATGGAGATCAGGCGCTGCAAACCGGCAGGCGCTGCGTAGCCGTGAGACCACCCCGCGCCCGCCGGCGGCGCAGCCAAGGGGGCCAAGGGGGCCCGGGTCGTACAGAAAGACCACGGGTGCAGGCTGACCAGTGTGGCCAGCGCCATGGGGTAAAAGCGCGCGCAGTGCCCCGCCTGGGGGCTGTTCTCAGGCGGGTCGATGCTGGCCACCGTGGCGTCATCGCCCAAACGCGCCAATGCCAGATTGCAGATGTCGATGGTGCTTGCCATACCCTGAAGGTAGGCGCAAAAAAAGGGGGCATATGCCCCCTAACCCCCGTTTGGGTCATAGCTGACTGCTGCCTACACCAAAGGCGCGGAGAACTTCTTGCCCTGAGCCCGGCCTGGCTTGCCTGCTTCCGCAGGTTCTTCCGCTGGGGTGTCTAGCGGTTCCAGATTGCTGCTGGCTTCGCCTTCGTAGTCGATCTCCTCGCCAGCATGCACCAGGCGGTTGCCGATGAACGATTTCTCCAATACACGGTAACGTGGCATGCCCGGTCTCCTTAAATGACGGTGTAGCCGCTCGGCATGGCTTTTTGGCCGTCCTGGATTTCGAGACCAATATCCGCCGTGTATGCGCCCGCCGTGAAGGTGCCCTGGGGCACGAAGCGCGCGCCCAGATAGCGCTTCGCGCGGCTGGCAATCTGCGGGTTGATGGCGCAGGCAAAGCGCGCTCCCGCCTTGAGCTGCGCCAGCGCGAGGGGGCCTGTTGTGCCCAGCACTTGCAAGCCCGTGGTCAGCGCGTCGTTGTCGGCGGCGATGATCTGGAACTCCATGCTGGTGCCGCCGGCAGCGGCCGTGTGCACTTGGAAGCGCCCGAACAGCGGCTGGCCTTGCCCGATGTCCAGCGGGCGGCGCAGATCCACCGCGTTACTCGAAACTGCGGCGGCGGTAACCGTTTGCGGTTCGATGCTACCGTCGGCTTTGTGCTGGCCTGCAAGCAGCAGGTTGGCATCAGTGATCATGTTGCTCTCCTCTCGTATCAGGCCACGCGGGCTTCCGTGTTGATCAAGGCATCTACCTTGCGCAGGGGCACGCCCTCGAAAGAGGTCCAGTTGCGGGGCGTGCCGAACTGATCCAGCCCCTTTTCGATGGACAGGGTGTTGACGCTTTTTTCCAGCGCCAGGCGGCGCAGCAGCCCGTAGGCGCTGCGGTTCATGTAGAACACGGGGCGGACGTTGCCAAAGTTGGGGATGCGATCCAGCGCGCGGGCCATCAGGTGGATCAGGTTGGTAGCCACGGCCGTGGGCGCTTGTGTGCCGGACAGGCCCGCGAAAGTGGCTGTGTCGATGTTGGCGATGCGCACCACATAGCGCCAGTCGCGCACAACCAGACCGTTTTTCCACTGGTAGTGCGTCTGCAGCGCCTGGTATGGGTTGCCGTGTTCGTCATACACGGTGGATTCGCCCAGATCTTTCTGGTGCAGGCCTGCTTTGGAACCCTTCGGGAAGGTGCCGAACACGGAGCCTTCCCCCCAGCACACCAGCCAGACCGAACAGTTGGCCGTGCCGGTGCCGCCGGCGTCCAGCACGTTGGCCCCGTTGGCTGCGCCGCCGATCGTGCTGTAGCGCGCAGCCAGCCCCAAGAACTGGCGGGGGTCGTGCGCCGGGTTGCCGTAGATGAGCGTCTGCGCCTGCTCCTGGTCCATCGCCTCCAAAAAGGCGCGGTCTTCGCTCAAACGGAAAGCGGCAGTATTGCCGTTGAGCGCGGCCAGGTCTTTGTCCACGCGCGAATAGGCTTCCAGCATGCCACAGGATTCATCCACCTGCGCAGTCTGGCTTTTGCTCACAGGCACGCCCTTGTTGAGGCTGCGCCAGTAGACAGTAGGCAGGCCGGTGCGGATGGTGACGCGGTGGCCCGTGGGCAGGTTGCCTTCCTGGAACACCATGTCATCCAGGATCTCGTTGGTCTGCGTCAGCAGCTCCGCCACGGCGGAGACGTTGCCATTGGGGTCCAGCCGCTTGGCCCAGTCGGCCAGGGTCAGGACGTTCGCGTTCAGGGATGCCATGCTTTCTTTCCTCGCTTCAGAAACAATCAGGTTGTGTGGTACAAGCGCTCGGCCAGGCCTCGCGCGGCGGGAGCTGCGCTTTGACCGCTGACAATGCGGTCGGGGGCCAGCGCGCGGCCCGCGCGGAAGAACATGCGGATGACTTCAGGGTGATCGCCTAGCCCTGTATCCACCAGCAGACGTTTGAGTTCAGGTGTGCCGAAAGCGTCCACCGCGCGCATGGCGGTTTCCAGATTGGCCTTCAGGTTCTGCCCGCCGAATTCGGTGTCCGCTTGCGAAGCTGCATACCAGCCATTGCGCGTATCAACCATTTGCTGCGCTTGCAGGCTGACCAGCTTCTGCGCAGCCTCCTGGCTGAGGTTCAGCTCCTTGAACAGCGCGCCAAAGGCAGCCATCTGCTCGCTGTCCACCGGCAGGCCGCCCGGCACGTCGAAAGGTTGATAGGCCTCTGGCGCGCCTACGGGCTCGGCAGCGTCTTCAGTCTTACCTTCCTTTGATGCGTTCGTGGCAGTTTCCGGAAGCGGCTGCGCAGCAGGCGCGGGGCTGGGCGCGGCTGTGGCGGGCGCCTCTGCCGGGGTTCCTGCCGGGGCTTCGGCTGGAGTTTCAGTTGTTGCGGTGTTTTCCATCAGTGGTTTCCATCAGCAAGTGGGCGAAAGCTTGCGTGTCGGCTTCGTTCAAGTCAGCGATGACTTGCAGGCCGACGTTGCGGGCGCCTTCCTGGAAAGCCATCGCCAGCGCGTCGCCGGCGGCGTAAGACGAGCGGAAGACACCCGTGCGCTCCAATAGCAGGCGCACGAAAGCGCGGCCTTGCGGCAGCCCCAGCAGCACACGCAGACTCTCCAGTTCCCGCTGGCGCGCCTGGCGGCGCAAAGCCGCGCCTTCGTGCGCGGCGCGCTGCTGGTTGGCAACATCAATGGGGTCTTCCGGCATGCGGCCAGTGTGCGGCGCTGAAGGGCTGTCATATGCCCCACCTTGTTCGTAAGCTTTCTGCTACTCGAATGGGAGCAGATTCTTCGCGGCAAGAACTGCGCATGACGCAGGCTCCGCGCGGAGCTAAAGCTACAAAACAAGAAGCGTGAATCAGCCCGCACGCCCGCCTGTGTCCGTGTAGCCGCTGAACATGGCGACAGCATCCTGCACAGCGCCAGGGTCCGTCTGGCTGAGTGTGTGCGCAGTCTGCGCGCCCTGGGCGGCCTGCGCCTGCGCGTTGGCGGCGGCCTGCGCCTGCGCGCGCTCCTGACGGATGAGAGCAACCTTGTCGCCTGCCAGGATGAGGCGCGGATCCACGCCGAGCGCGTCGGCGTAACTGTCAGCCCAGTGGTCAGCGTCCAGCTTGTCCAGCACGTCCGGCTTGAGCTGCGCCACCTGCCCCAGCGTCAGCACGAAGCGGTCTACGCTGTTGGTGCCCACCGCCTGCTGGGCCTGCGCCAGCATGGAGACGTACTCCACATTGAGCGGCACACCTTGCATCTCTGGCGGCAGAGGCGGCAGCGCCCCCATCTGCAGCATGCCCTCGAACGCTTGCCCGACCAAGGGGTCCAGCATCTCGTTTTGCAACCGCTCCAGCACCGGGCCGAGCATGAGCAGCTTCTCTTCATGCCGCTCGGCTACCTCGGTCGCCGTCATGCGAGCAACAGGCTGCGTGGCGAGCATGAGGAACAAGTCCGCGTAGAAAGCGCTGTTGATGCGTTGGCGCACATCCTGAATGTCGGCCAGCAGGTGGCTCAGGTCCAGGCGCACATCAAACTGCGTGCGGATGGCCGCTTGCGCGCCAGCCGAATCCACATAAGCCACACCGCCGGGCAGCGAGTCCACCTCCTGATTCTTCAGCACGGACGGCATTTGCAGCGGCGGCTTGGTCATGTAGTCGATGCCCTCGCTCTTGCGCAGCTGAGCGTGCTGCAGCTGCTTGACGTCGCCCAGGGCCTCCATCGCGGGTGACTGGCCGTAGATGTCGCCGCCTACGATTTCCCAACGCGGGCACAGCGCCGGAAAAGTCTCGAAACCCGAGTCACGCAGCACGCGGCCCGAGTCCTCCCCCGGCTCGAAGTAGACCGACCGCCAAGGCATGTTCTGGTTGCCCGCTCTGCGGGGATCGCGGTCGCTGCGCGGCTCAATCGCGTGCACGACAGTCACCGGTTTGTCCAGTGCGCCGGTTTCGTGCAGGCGGCGCGCGGCAGAGCTGACGTTGTCAATGCCGAATTCACCCGCCAGCTCGCCCACCGTCTGCTGGAACTCACGGAACAGCGTGACCACGTTGCCGCGCCAGTCCGTCGCAATGGCGTAGCCGCCCGCCGTCAGCGGCACATGATGCAGCACCGTGCCGGGGTCCGGGGCAATCAGGCTGGCGGCGGTGCCAAAAGCGCCCAGCTCGGTGTAGATAGCGTGCAAAGCCAAGTAGGTGTTGCTGCGCGCGAATACGTCCCGCATGCGTGCGGTCACGTCTGACAGCCAGGCTTTAACGGCCGCAGACTTGGCCAGGTCCGCGTCTGCCGTAGTCAAACGGAACCAGGGGCGCGCGGGGCTGGTCATGCCGCCCATCATGCCCGCTGCCAGCGTGCGCAACGCCCGTGTGCCCGTGCTGTCGTAGATCGCGCGGTGGCGGCGGCCGCCCTTGTTGCGGTCCGAGACCAGAAAACGCCCCGAGCGCGGCAGCAGATACTCCGAGATCTCGCGCCAGTGCGCGTCCCAGCTGCTGCGCTCTTGCTTGAGCACATCCCAGCGCTTTGCGTAGAGCTGGCGCACTGTGGCCGTATCAGGCTGCGCCACGCTCTCAGCCTCCGAGCAACGAGGCGCGGCCCAGCAGCAGCTTGTCTTTGTCCACGCCGCGCGCGCCCGTGAGCATGGTGCTGCCTTGCCCGCCTTTGCCTTCCTGCTGGTTGCGGTTGCGCAGCGTGCCACCATCAGGCGCTTTCTGGTTGGCCTTGTTCCACTGTTCGCCCTGCTGCTTCATTTGCTCGCGCGCCTGCTCCAGCTGCCGGTTCATCGCCTCCAGCATTTGCTGGTTGCGTTGCTCAGCTTGTTCCATCATGGCCGTGAAACGCGCGGACTGCTCGCCCATGGCGGTCTGCAAGTTTTCGTTGGCCTGACGCTGGTTGTTCACTTGCATCTCGTAAGCCTGCCGCTGCATCTCCATGGCCCGCTGCTGCGACTCGTACTGCCGCTGCTGCGCATCCCTTTGCTGCTGCAGCGCCTCGGCATGGCGGCGTTCAGAGGCGTCCAGCGCCGCCTGGTTTTGCTGCATGGCCTCTTGGTGTCGGCGGCGCGCGCCAGAACCCATCCCCATCGCTCAAATCTCCTTCATCACAACCGTATCCGCAGGCTGATAACCCCGGCGCAGCATGGCCCGCGCCAGCGGCGTGCCGGCCCGCGTGTGCCACAGCATGCGCGAAGCGCCGCGCCTGCGAGCTTCGTCTTCTGTCGCCACGATCAGCCGCGCCCCCAGCGTGCCTGCACGGAACGAGGGGTGCACGAACAGCGCATCGCTGGCGCAGCACACCACAGCCGGGTTGAACAAACTGGGCTGCACAAAGGCAGACGAGTAGCCCACGATGTCTGCGCCGCGCCAGGCTGCCAGCGCGAACAACGCGCCTGCGTCTTGCAGGGCCTGGTATTGCGCGATGTCAGGCTCCAGAGGGAAGTCAAAGCCCGTCTCTGCCCAGTTGGCGGCGAACAGCTCCCGCACGCTGTCAGCGTGCTCGGCGATGCAGGCGAGGGCGATGCGCGTCATGGGCGGTTGATGTGGTCGAGCGGATCGTAGGAACGGCGCGATGCCGCATATGCCCCCTGCTGGCCAGGCGGCGCGCGGCGGCCCCCTTCCAGCAGCGCCAGCGCGTAGGCGCTGCCGTAGTCCGGACTGCGCCCCAAGCGTTTGACCAGCGCTTCGCGGCTTTCCACGCTCACCGTAGCCCCTTCGATCTGCCATTTGGGCGCACACAGGTCGGCCTTGAGCCGCGCATCCGGCGGCAGGGCGATACCGGTGTTGTTCACCGGATCCAGCGCCTCGCGCAAAGCCCACCAGAGCTGACTGCGCAGGTTGCGAAACGACAGACGGCCTGACTTGTCCGTGCGCGTGGCGGCCTCCGCCACATTCACGCCTGCGACGTTCACCCGCATGTCCTTGAGAAAGTCATACGGACTGGCCCCCACCCCGATCACGTCGATGATCACCGGTGCGGCATCGCGCCGGGCAGCCACCACCAGGCCCGCCACGCTAGGGCCGTCAGGCGTGTCACGACCTGGATAAGTCAAGGGCTGGTCGAACCACATGCCGTGGCGGCGCGCGATCACCGTGCTGTCGCGCCCGCCGCGCGCCACATCCACGCCCAGCGCGTCCATCGGCGGCAACCTGTCCGGCCGCCGCCAGCGCGCCTGCGCCGCCTCCACCCAGGCCGTCGGGATGACCTGCCACGGATCGTCCTCTATGCCTGCCGTAAAGTCGCCATTGAGCATCTGCGAGCGCAACGGCTCCGGCAAAGCCTGCAGCGTTGCCATGTAGCCAGACTCCATGTAGTAGGGATTGTCCGTCACCCGCGCGGGAATGAACGTGCGCGACTTGGGCGTGATGATGTCCTCCGGCCTGTAATCCGCCGCGTCGAACGTGTGGCAGGGCTGTCCATCGAGCACCACGAAGGGCGCAGGCCCCTCCACCCACATGTCGCGCGACGTGCCATCCGGCCCCGGCAACATGGCCGCCCAGCGCAGCGCGCCCGGCGGCGTGGGGTAAAGCGGGTGCTTGCGGTCCAGCCAGGGCGCGAAAAAGTCGATCACCCACATGCCGTCCGACGTGGTCGGCGGGTTGAAGGTCATCAGCACCCGCGCCCGCTGGCTGGCGTCCGGCGTGCGGTTCCAGCCCATCACGAAACGCACCTGGTGTTCACGCTGCTCCGTGACTTCATCGAAGGCTTTCAAATCGTGCGGGCGGCCTTGCCAACGCCGCTCATCGCCTGGGTTATCCAGCCCCCCAAACTCACAGATGCCGCGCTTGCCGATAGGAAAGCGCCAGATGCCTTTCTGCGAGTTGTAGCCATTCGTGCTGCCCACGATCTCCATCAGCCGCTGCACCACGCCCTCGGTCTGCGCCTTCTCGCGACGGATGATCAACGTGCGCTGGTGCTCCAGCAGCGCCAGGCCCGCAATCAAGTCCGTCTTGCCGCCGCCGGCCGCGCCGCCATAGCCTGTGATGTCCGCTTGTGAGGCGTAGGCCATCGCCTGCGGACCGGGCAGCGGCATCCAGGGCGGGCCATCGGCCAGCAGCGCGTCCACCTGCGCCAGCTCATCCGGTGTGAGGTGGCGCAGCAACTCGCCCAGCTCATCAGACGAGGTCGGCAAACTCATCCGCCGCACCCCGCGTCTGACTTTGCGCCCGCCGCTGATGGGCCAACGCCAGCAGCCCGGCCAACTTTGAAGCGCGCTCTGTGTCCGTCAGCTCGACCGGGCCGCCACCAGCGCCCGTCAGCTCCGTGCTCGTGCGCTCGCGGTATTTCTCCGGCTTGCCGCCCTTGAGCAGAAAAATCGCCAGGGTGTCGCTGTAGTTGCGCACCGTGGCCACGGTCTGGCCCTTGTGCAGCACAGGCACTTCCACCCCCTCGAACGCGCGGCGCAAGGCTTCGTCCTCCAGCGCATCCAGCCCGATGGCCTTCGCCCGCTCCCACTCGGCAGCGAATTCGGCATCTTCCTCCCGCCAGCGGTAGGCCGTCATGCGCGAAATGCCCACCGCCTCGCAAGCGCGCGTGACATTGCCGCCGCTGGCTGCCAGCGCGGCGCAAAAAGCCACTTGCTTTTCGGGGGTAATTTTCACGTTCATGCCCGCATTTCAGTCCGCTGTCCGCGCGGCATATGCCCCACCCCCGGCCAGGTCAGGCGCCCGGGGGCTTTGGCTTGTGCCCGCCCACCGCCTGGCAGCGCATGCGGCCTTGCACGATGGCCCTCACCGTGCTGCGCGGCATCTCCAGCTTCTGCGCAATCCGCCGGTAGCCCCAGCCCGCATCGCGCAAAAGCCACACCATCGCCACCTCGCCGTCCGAATAGCGGGCGCGCGGGTGGTCCTGCCCAATGCGGCGGCCTTCAGTGTTGGTCTGCCAAACACGCATGCTTTTGCAGATTCAGCCAATCCGCAGAATCTGCGGATTCAGATTCGGCCATCCCGCCAGACGCCCCCGCACAAACACCATCTGCACCGCACCAAAGGCCCTGCAACACTGCAACACCGCAACGCACCCCCTAAAGGGGGTGTGCGTATGCCGTGTTGCAGCAATGCAGGATTGCAGCGCGCAACACGTTGCAACGTGTTGCGCGAGAAGTTGCAGTGTTGCGCCCCGAACCCGCAAAAATCCGCGCATTCAATCCGCCAAATCTTGCAAATTTGCGCAGCCGTGCGACTTCGCTTTTGCGCAAAAACAACCTTGTTCATCTCAAAGTACCTCCAGACATCCTGTTTCGGGGTCCAGCCAGTAGGGCGCGTCGTCGCCTTCGCACAGGCTTTGCAGCGCCCTTTTTGCAAGCTGTTTACGCGTGTCCCTTTTGCCTGCTTCCGGCGCGGGCGCGCGGCGCAGCGCCTCACCCAGCACGGCCTGCACTTCGATGCCGCTACTTTGCGCCAGCGCCATCTCGCCCACCACTTGCGCCAGCAGCGCTTCCCACTTGCCCAGCGGGCGGGCGCGCCCTGCTCCTTGCGCTACAGGCACGGGCGCTTCCACCACGGCGCACGATTGCAGCGCCTGGCCGTCTTCATCCAGGCCCACCGGCACCGGCAGCAAGTCAAAGCCCCAGGCCCCCTCGTCCTGGCCGTCCTTCATCTTGCTCAGCCGCACCCAGCGCCCCGCGCCCGTGCGCAGCACCTCCAGCTCGCAGTCGGCAGCAGCGCGCAAGCCTGACCAGCCCCGCGCGCCCTTGCTGGCATCCTTGCCGCTGTGGTGCACCAGCACCACCACCGCGCCCGTGGCCCGGTGAATGCCTTTGCAGTGCGCCAGTGCCTGGCCCACGTCCTCTGCGCTGTTCTCGTTGGCCCCCGGCGTGACCTGCGCGAAGGTGTCCAGCACCACCACATCGGCCCCGCCGCTGTCTAGAATGGCCCGCGCCAAATCAGCCGCGTCAGGCTTGAGCAGCAGGTTGGGCGCAGCGTGCACCACACCGAACGGCAGCCCCTGCAGCGCCACACCGTGATGCTGGCTGTAGGCCTTCAGGCGGCTGCGAAAGCCGCCCCCGCCTTCAGCGGCCACGTAAACCACGCGCCCGGCCTGCGTGCGGCAGCCGCGCCAGTTCACACCACGGGCAATGCTCATGGCCAAATCCAGCGCCACAAACGACTTGCCTGCGCCCGACTCGCCGTACAGCACCGCCAGCTCCGCGCGCGGCAGCACGCCCTTGATCACCCACTGCGGCGCAGGCCCGTTGGCAAACTCGCAGGCAGGCTCCACCACAAAGCGGGGCGCTTTGGCCTGCGGCCTCGCCGCCTTGCCTGCCTCCGAAGCCCCGCCATTCAAAGCTTCGCTGCTATCTTTTTCATAGTTTCCAGTCTCCAGCAAACGCTCGCCGGCAGCGGCGCGCAGGGCCACCTTCGCGCCTGCCGCGCGAGCGGTCTTCAGCAGGTAACGCGCAGTCACCGGGCGGCGGTCTTCTTTTCCAAAGCCCGCCCAGCGCGTCAGCAGCCGCTCGCGCCCCGGGTACTTGCCGCCGCGGGCGCTCCAGGCGTCCCAGTGATCGAAGCCTTCGCCCGCCGTCTCGTGGTGAATGGCCATGCCCAGCTGAAGCCATTGCTCGTAGCCGCAATCGGGGTTCAGCGCGGCCAGCGCCTCGTCAATCTGCGCAGGCAGCAAACCCACGGGCGGCTCGTGCAGCATCAGGAAATCGTCTCCCGGCGCGCCGCCTGCTTGCCTGCCCGGCAGATGAAAGCGCGCGGCGGCCAGCTCGCGAACCCCCTGGCCCGCCGGCGCAATGAAATCAGGCCCGGCCACCAGCGCAGAGGCCGGCAGCTGCCGCCCCGTGAATGTCACAAAGCCCGAAGAGCTGAACGTCTCAAACCCCCACACGCCCGCCGCTGCCGGGGACTTGTGGTTGCCCAGCACGTCTGGCGCCGCCCGCACAAATGCGCGCACGCCCTGCCCGCTGGGCGAAAGCTCGGCGTACGTGCCCGCCACCAACTGCTCCACCTCGGGAGCTACTTGCCCGCCTGCCACGCAGTGGTCAAAGTCCAGCGCGGCCACGCCAAACTCGGGCAGCAGCGCCAGCCCCACGCCCTCAAAGCCAGGTTCACGCGCGCGCGCCAGCGCCGCATCGAAGCCCACCAGCCGCGCGCGGTCTTGTGCGCTGCCTTGCCGCCCCTGCCGGGGGCCGCCCGCCTCGTCGGCGTAGCAGGGCAGCTTCAGGGGCGGTTTGCCCGCCACCGGGTTGGGCGCGTAGCGCCACACCAGCCAGCCCGGCAGCGCGCGCAAGGCGGCCGGGCAATGCAAAGGCTGCGCTGGGTCAGTCACGGCAGCCTTCCTGTTTGCCGGGCTGCGTGCCGCGCAGATAAGCCCAGTCCACATCGGGGCGCAGGTCTTCGCACCTGATTTGGCCGCCCGTCAGGCGTTCGATAGTGGGGCAGTGGCGGGCGGGCAGTTGGCGCGACCCCGCCCGCCAAAAGTAGACGGCCTGGGCGGATACCCCAAGCGCGCGGGCCAGTTTGGGTATGCCGCCGGCCAGGCGGATAGCGGCTGAGAGAGATGATTTCATCCCTTCATTCTACAAACGTAGAAACCCTTTTTCAACACTTGTAATAGCTTTCTGGATTCAACAAGTGTTTAATCCCCGGCTATGGCACTCGGACAAAACATCAGGCGGCAACGCAAGATGCGCGGATGGACATTGGAGCAGCTGGCGGCCCATTCGGGGGTGGACGTGGGCACGATTTCCGCGCTGGAAAATCGTGACAGCGAGAGGTCCAAGTACGCTGCGCCTATCGCCCAGGCTTTAGGTGTCAGCCTGGAAAGTCTCAGCGGCGGAGCTGTGGAACCCGCGCCTCTGGTTGTCAAAGACGACGACGCTGTCTACGCAAGTGTGCGTACCGTGAAACTGCGGGTCAGCGCAGGCATCGCGGGCTTTGCCGTTGATGTGGATGAGATGCCCGGCCAGCCCATCTTCTTTCGCCGCGACTGGCTGCACCAGCGCGGCTTCAACCCTGCCAAGCTGCATGCCATCAAAGTCAGGGGCCGCAGCATGGAGCCTACGCTCTATGCAGAAGACATGATCGTCTTCAACGAGGCTGACACCACACCCCGCGACGGAGACGTTTTTGTCATCAATTTCGCTGGCGAAGTGGTCGTCAAACGCCTGATCAAGGAAGGCCCTGTCTGGTGGATGCACTCTGACAACACCGACCAGCAGCGCTACCCGCGCGTGCGCTGCGACGAGCACTGCCTGCTGCTGGGCCGCGTGGTGCACCGGCAAAGCGAAACCATCTGAAGAAAAGCTTGCCGGCGAAGAGAAAAAGAGCTTGCCGGCGGAGTGAGACAATCCGAAACGCCCTGTATCCACCAAGCCCAAGGACTCATCATGAAGCACTCTCTCGCCCAGCTGGCCGCCGTGGCGGCCATGGCTTGTTCCCTCGCGGCCTGCGGGGGCAGCGACAGCACTGACCCTACACCCGCGCCCGTACCTACACCCGCACCAACACCTACGCCAACACCAACACCAACACCAACACCAACACCTACGCCTACACCCCAGGCAACAGCGGAGGGCGTCTATAAAGGCTCGCTTTCCAGCGGAGCGCGGTTCTACACGCTGGTGCTGGAAAACGGCGAATTCCACACGGCCTACACAGCGGCCGCCAGCAACGCATTGGCGGGCATGGTGCATGGCAAGGGTGTATCCGCCGGCGGCAAGTTCACTAGCTCACAGGCTACCGACTACGGCGTGGCCGCACAACCCATCGCCGTTTCAGTCACTGCCGACTACGCGCCGGGCGCCAGCTTCAACGGCACCGTCACCACGGCAAACGGCGCGCTGACTTTCACGGGGCAGGCCCCTGCCGCAACGGAGTACAGCTACGCCAAGCCCGCCGCGCTGTCTGACGTGGCGGGCCGCTGGTCCTTGGTTTCCATCGAGGGGGCTGAAGCCAATGCAACCGTCGCGGCAGACGGCACTTTCAACACCACGCTGGACGGCTGCGCCTTCTCCGGCGCGTTCAAACCGCGCGCGTCCGGCAAGAACGTATTTGACGTGGCGCTCTCCTTCGGGCCTGCGCCTTGTGTGCTGGCAGGCCAGCGCCTGGACGCGCACGCGATTCTGTACAACGACAATGGCCTGCGCATGCTCGCCACAGGTGTGGACGAGAGCAAGAAAGTCTCGGTCACCGTGCTGGGAACCGGCGCGCGCTAAACCTTCCTTTTGCCTGGCAAAAGCCCGCCTCAGGCGGGCTTTTTCTTTGCTGCTAGGGGCCGTCCGGCGCCCGCCCAAGGCGCGGGGGTCAGCCAAGCAGGCTCCGGGCGCTCAGATGCTATCGAGTCCGCAGCGTAGAAAAGCGGCGCGCCCATAGCCGCCCGAGGCTTACGCCGGATCGGCCGTACGCCGGCGAAACAAACCAAGGCTCCTGGCCGCGCCCAAACCCCGCAAGCCCGCCTCGCGCGGGCTTTTTCTTCGCCTTTGCCGCATCTAACAAAGTTTTACGCCTAAATTTTCTACAGATGTTGTATTTAGTCCTCTACATCTGTAGAATTCTGCACATCAACTTCAACAAAGGAAGCCCCATGCGCTCTCTCACCGAATGTTTACTGACCTGGCTGGCCGCATTCGTGCTGGCTTTGCTGCTGGCCGCCGCCCCTGCGCTGCTGGATGACGTTTGCGCGCCCGCCGAGCCCAAGGAGGCCGCCACATGCTGAGCGCTAGCTTCCTGGCGCAAATGGACGACGAGCACCTGCTGTCCGTCGCCATTGCCGAGCAAGACCCCTTGACCTCCACGCCGCTGGAGCTGGAGTTGACACGCCGTCTGCAAGCGCTGCTGGACAACGAGCGCGAACGCAGCCAGTGCCTGGCGCGGCACCTGAAAGGCCTGCAAAGCGCCATCGACGAAGCCCAGCAAGCGCTGGACGACACCGCCTGGCCGGCGCGCAACCGCTGAACCCCTTTTTCCACAACCTCATACACAAAGGAAGAACCATGTCTCTTGAAGCTCTCCTGGCCGAAAACACCGAGGCCGTCAAGGCGCTCACGGCCGCCATCCTGGCACAAGCTGCCGCACCCCAGAGCTCCGGCGCGGCGCACGAAACCCCGCAGGCAGACCTGGCGGAGCCTGCCGCCCCAAAGCCTGCGCGCGGCAAAGCCCGCGCTGCGGCAGCGAATGCCCCTACCGTGCCTACTGCAACGGAGGCGCAGGCCGCTGCGCCCGCATCGAAGCCCTCTGCGCCGCCCAGCCCCCAGCCCACCAGCGCGCAAACGCCTGACACGCCTGCCGCAAACGCACCCGACTACGAAACCGCCGCCCGCGCCGTCACGGCGCTGGCCAAGGCTTGTGGCCGCGAAGCCGCCGTGGCCGTGCTGGCGCAGTTTGGCGCAGCCCGTCTGCCTGAAGTCGCACCGGAGCAGTTCGCCGCCGTCATCGCTGCATGCGGGCAGGCGCAAGAGGCCGCAGGAGCGCAGGCATGAGCCAGAGCATCGACACCCTCCTGGCCGAGCGCGGCAAGCGCTACGGCAACTTTGCAGACCACGCCGCCGTCACGCAAAAAATCAAGGCCGCCTTGCAGGCCGGATGCAGCTGGCGCCACCTCTCGCCCGCCCAGCGCGAAGCGCTCGAGATGGTTGCCCACAAACTGGGCCGCATCGTCAATGGCGACCCTGACTACAAGGACTCGTGGACTGACATCATCGGCTACGCCCGTCTTGTGGAAGAGACCCTGCCTGAAGAGGCAGGGGAGGGGGTTGGAGGGCAGCCATGAGCCAGCACGCCACCTGCTCGCCCAGCAGCGCCCACCGCTGGCTGGCCTGCCCCGCCAGCGTGTGGATGCAGCAGGGCCTGCCCGACGAAGGCAGCACCTTTGCCGCCGAAGGCACGGCCGCGCACGAAGCCGCCGCCCTGGCGCTGACCTGCGGCCTGCCCGTGCAGCCCACCGAAGCGCTGGACACCGACGCCTGCGCCGCCGTGCAAAAGTATGTGGACTACGTGGAAGCCTACTCGCGCGGCCACACGCTTCAGATAGAGCACCCGCTGGACCTCAGCCGGGTAACGGGCGAGCCGGGCGCGCAAGGCACCGCCGACGCGCTGATCACCACCGACGACGAGTTGATCGTCATGGACCTGAAATTCGGCCGGGGCGTGCAAGTGAGCGCCGAGCGCAACGAGCAGCTCTCCATCTACGCGCTGGCCGCGCTGGACGCGCTGCCGCCCGTCCAGGAGCAGCGCATCAAAAGCGTGCGCCTGGTCATCGTCCAGCCCCGCCTGGGGCATGTCAGCGAGTGGGTCTGCTTGCCCTCAGAGCTGATAGCCTGGAGCGTCCAGGTGTACACCCGGGCGCGCCGCGTGTTCGAGATTCTGAAGGCAGATCAGCCGCAAGAAAGCGACTTTGGCCCTGCGCAGTTAGCCTGCCGCTTCTGCCGCGCCAAAGCCACCTGCCCGGCGCTGGCCCGCAAGGTGCAGGACGCCGTCGGCGCAGATTTCGAAGACCTGACCGGCCAGGACGCCGCCGGCGCGCAAGCCGCCTTGCAGAACCTGACCCCCGCCACGCCGCAGCAGCTGGCCCGAGCGATGGCCGCAACCGACCTGATCGAAGCCTGGTGCAAGGCCGTGCGCGCTGAAGTTGAGCGCCTGCTATTGGCGGGCGTGCCCGTGCCGGGCTACAAGCTGGTGCAAGGCCGCAAAGGCGCCCGCGCCTGGGGCTGCGCAGACGAAGTCGAGGCGCTGATGAAAGCCATGCGCCTGCCGCCCGAGCAGATGTACGAGCGCAGCCTCATCAGCCCCGCGTCCGCCGAAAAACTCCACAAGGTGGGGGCTATCGGCCCGCGCCAGTGGCCCAAGCTGGCCGCCCACATCACCCAACGCGAAGGCCGCCCCAGTGTGGCCCCTGAGGCGGACAAGCGCCCCGCTTTGCCCTTGGCCGATGCCGCGAGCGACTTCGCCAATGAAACAGGAAGCACCGCATGACGCCAGCCCCTGCTGCTCCCTCTTTGGCCCGTGTGCTGCCTGAATGGCTGGCTTTGCGCCTATGGCGTGCCAGCCAGACGGGAGGCCCCGGCTCCCTTATACGCCTGGTTGCCATCGAGCGCGAAGTCGAGCGCATCAGGCGCGAATACCCCCATTTCTTCCGTTAACTCTTCCTGAAAGGAAATCACACCATGAAACTCATGCTCAAAAACGTCCGCCTGGCTTTCCCCTCGCTTTTTGAAGCCAAGACCGTCAATGGCGAAGGCAAGCCCGCCTTCAGCGCGTCTTTTCTCATCAACCCCAAAGACCCGCAAGTCAAGACTATTCAGCAGGCCATCGAAGCCACCGCCAAAGACAAATGGGGCGCGAAGGCCGACACCGTTTTGAAAGCCATCCGCGCCGCCGACAAAAGCGCCTTGCATGATGGCAACGCCAAGGCTGAGTACGACGGCTACGCCGACATGCTTTACCTAAGCGCCCGCAACCAGGCGCGCCCCCTAGTCATCGACGCCGACAAGTCCCCGCTTGCTGCTGCCGACGGCAGGCCCTACGCGGGCTGCTACGTCAACGCGTCAGTTGACCTCTGGGCACAAGACAACGCCTACGGCAAACGCATCAACGCCAGCTTGTGCGGCGTGCAGTTCGTGCGGGACGGCGACGCCTTTGCCGGCGGCGGCATCGCCAGCGAAGCAGAGTTCGACGACATCAGCGCAGGCGCGGACGCGGCCGGGCTGGATGCAGACGCCCTGGTCTGAACCCTCACGCGCACCCGCGCAGCCACAAGGCGCGGGTGCGCCAGGAGCCAAAATGGAACTGCAACTGCCAAGAGAGATCGCCCTGATGCTGCTAACCGGCGCGCTGGGCTTCATCGCGGGCCACGGTTTCGCCTATTGGGGCATTGCTGACGCTTGCGAGCGCCAAGGCGGCTTCACGCTAGGCCGCACGAAGTTTCACTGTCGCCGCGTGGAAGGCCCCCAATGACCCGCCCGCAGCGCCTCTGGCTGGACCTTGAGACCTACAGCGACGTGCCTATCACGCACGGCACGCACGCCTACGCCCGGCAGGCGCAGATCATGCTGCTTGCCTGGGCGCTGGACGACGGCCCCGCACAAGTGTGGGACCGCACCAGCGGCAGCGGGATGCCACAGGCGCTTTACGGCGCGCTGACCCGCCCGGACGTAGAGATATGGGCGCACAACAGCCATTTCGACCGCACGGTGCTAGATGGCCTTTGGCGCACCAGCCCGCTGCGCTGGCGCGATAGCATGGTGCTGGCGCTGATGCACGGCCTGCCTGGCTCGCTGGGCCAGCTGTGCGACATCTTGCGCGTGCCCGTTGACCAGGCCAAAGACAAAGAGGGCCGCCAGCTTGTGAATCTGTTTTGCAAGCCCCGGCCAAAGACGTCCAGGCTGCGCCGCGCCACACGCGAAACCCACCCGCAAGAGTGGGCAAAGTTCGTTGATTACGCCCGGCTGGACATTGACGCCATGCGCGCCGTATGCCAGCGCCTGCCGGAATGGAATGCGGCTGAATGGCCGCTTTGGCATCTTGACCAGCGCATCAATGACCGGGGTGTGGCCATTGACCTTGAGCTGGTTCACGCGGCCATCGCCGCCGTAGAGCAGGAGCAAAAGCGGCTGGCTGCGCGGGCGCAGCAAGTCACCGGCGGGCAAGTGCAAAGCGCAACGCGCCGTGCGGAGGTGTTGCAACACGCGCTGGATGCCTACGGCGTGTCCTTGCCCGACCTGCAAAAAAGCACCCTGGAGCGCCGCCTGCAAGACGCCGCTTTGCCACCCGCGCTGCACGAGTTGCTGGCCTTGCGCCTGGACGCTTCCAGCACCAGCGTCAGCAAATACAAGGTGCTGGCCCACGCAACCAGTGAAGACGGCCGCCTGCGCGGCACGCTGCAATTTTGCGGCGCCAGCCGCACAGGCCGCTGGGCCGGACGCCTGTTCCAGCCGCAGAACCTGCCGCGCCCCGCGCTGGAAGCCGAGGCGGTTCAAACCGGCATCGACGCGCTGAAAGCAGGCTGCGCCGACTTGGTGGCCAAGAACGTGATTGAGCTGGCCAGCAGCGCCTTGCGCGGCTGCATCGTGGCCCCGGCAGGCCGCAAGCTGGTGTGCGCCGACTTGTCCAACATCGAAGGCCGCATGCTGGCCTGGCTGGCTGGCGAGAGCTGGAAGCTGCGGGCCTTCGAGGCCTTCGACCGGGGCCAGGGGCCGGATTTATACAAGCTGGCCTATGCCCGCGCCTTTGCCGTGCAGCCTGAAGACGTAACCAAGGCCCAGCGCCAGATCGGCAAAGTGATGGAGCTGATGCTGGGCTACGAAGGCGGCGTCGGCGCGTTTTTGACCGGGGCAGCCACTTACGGCATCGACCTGGATCACATGGCGGAAACGGCCTTGCCCAGCATCCCAGCCGAAGTGCAGGCTGACGCGGCCAGTTACCTGGCCAGCCGCAAGCAGCGCGGCGAAGGGGCCTTCGGGCTGTCTGACCGGGCGTTTGTCGCCTGTGACGCCATCAAGCGGCTGTGGCGGCAGGCGCACGCGCGCACAGCCAGCTTCTGGCCCGAAGTGCTGCAAGCTGCGCGCAACGCCTTGAGCCTGCCCGGCGAGCGCTTTGACTGCCGCCGCCTGGCACTGCAAAGAGACGGCGCCTGGCTGCGCATCCGCCTGCCCTCGGGCCGCCTGCTTTGCTACCCCGGCGCCGCGCTGGATGAAGACGGCACGCTGACCTACACGGGCGTCAACCCGTACTCGCGCCGGTGGGAACGCCTGAAAACCTACGGCGGCAAGCTGGTTGAAAACATCACCCAGGCCGCTGCCCGCGACGTGCTAGCCGCCGCCATGCCCCGCATCGAGCAGGCGGACTACCGCATCGTGCTCACCGTGCACGACGAAGTCATTTGCGAAGCCCCCGACACACCTGAATTCAACCCCGGCCGCCTCTCTGCGCTGCTGGCCGCCAACCCCGAATGGGCCGACGGCCTGCCGCTGGCTGCCGCTGGCTTTGAGGATAACCGCTACCGGAAGGACTGACACCATGACGAACGAAACAGCGAACGAAACCACGGATGGAGCCAAAGAGGCCCCTGCCGCTTTTGAAGTCAATCTGCGCCATCTGCACGCCCTGTCATTGCTGGCGGCCGACAAAGACCTGCGCGAACACCTCAACGGCGTCTGGATCGACCCCGAGACCCGCCCGGGCCGTGTGCTGCTGTTTGCGACGAACAACACACAGATAGGCCTCTTGCACGAGTGTGATTGGGGCGCAAACGCACCGTTAAAACCCCTGTTCGTGCCCAAAGCGATCATCAAGCAGTTGCCCAAAGAAGGTACGGCGGCCATCGGAGAAGACGCCACAGCCGCCGTCGTGCGGGGCAAGGCGGGCGGCCTGATGCTCAAGTGGGAGCCGCTGCGAACCTCCATGCCCGGCTGGTTCAACAGCGTGCCGCAAAGCGTCACCGATGAAGTCAATTTCTTTGACGCAATGCAGCTGGGCCTGTTTGCCAAAGTCAATGCCCAGCTGAACTCAACCAAAGAAGACGCGGGCTTGCTGGATATCCGGTGGAACGAAGGCGGATCGGTGTTCGTCGTCCGCTTCCCGCAAAACCCTGATTTTCTGGGGCTGAACTCGATGTTCACCCAGCACGCCAAAGACAAATGCAAGCTGCCATCCTTGCTGCCGGCCTGGTGGCTGCCCGCGTCAGACGAAGCCGCAGAGGGCCTGGTATGAAAGTCATCCGTGAGCGGGATGTGGAGCGCTACCTTGCCCACCGCGCCCAGGCGCTGGGAGGCGAGGTGCGCAAGGTGCAGTGGCTGGGCCGCCGCGCCGCGCCTGACCGCGTGGTCATGTTGCCTGCCCCTGCGCCCAGCCGCACGGTTTGGGTAGAGCTGAAAGCCCCCCGCCGCAAACCCTCATACGCCCAGCAGCGCGAGCATGAACGCATGCGCCGCGCAGGGCAGGATGTGCGCGTCATCGACTCCTTCGAGGGTGTGGACGCCTTGTTCGCGGAGCTCGGCTCGTGACTGCGCGCCCTTTCACCCCGCGCCCCTACCAGCGCCCCATGATTGACCACGCGCTGGACATGCCGCGCTGCGCGCTCTGGGCTGGCATGGGCATGGGCAAAACGCTGGCCACGCTGACGGCGCTGGACATGTGCAGCCTCACGGCCACAGGCCCTGCGCTGGTGCTGGCCCCCTTGCGCGTAGCCCGCAGCACCTGGCCGGACGAAGCCAGCAAGTGGGCGCACCTGCGCAACACCCGCGTCGTGCCGGTAACCGGCACGCTGGAGCAGCGCCTGGCGGCGCTCAGGCAGGACGCCAGCGTCTACACCACCAACTACGAGCAGCTGCCCTGGCTGGTCGAACACTTCAGCGACCGCTGGCCTTTTGACACCATCGTGGCCGACGAGTCCACCCGCCTGAAAGGTTTCCGCTTGCGGCAAGGCGGCCAGCGTACGGCGGCGCTGGCCCGTGTGGCCCACAAGGCGCGGCGCTTCATCGAGCTGACCGGCACGCCCAGCCCCAACGGCCTGACCGATTTGTGGGGCCAAGCCTGGTTCATCGACCAGGGCAAGCGCCTGGGCCGCAGCTTCAAGGCTTTTCAGAACCGATGGTTTCAAGCGATCCCGCTCGGCGCGCACCCCGCCGCGCGCGAGTTGCGCCCGCTGCCCTTCGCCCAGAGCCAAATCGAAGATGCCCTGCGCGACGTGTGCCTGACGCTGGACCCGGCCGACTGGTTCGACCTGCGTGAACCCCTCATGAACATCGTGTACGTCGAACTGCCAGCGGCAGCCCGCCGCCAGTACGAAACGATGGAGCGCCAGATGTTCGCGGAAATTGCCGGGCAGGAAGTCGAAGCGCTGAATGCCGCCGCGCGCACATCCAAATGCCTGCAACTGGCCAGCGGCAGCGTGTGGCTTGATGCTGAAAAAGGCACGTGGGCCGAGGTGCACGACATCAAGCTCCAGGCGCTCGAATCCATCCAGCAAGAAGCCGCCGGCGCAGCGCTGCTGGTGCGCTACCACTGGATACCCAGCCGCGACCGCATCCTGAAGGCCTTCCCCAAAGCGCGTCTGCTGGATGACAGCCCGCAGACCATCCGGGACTGGAATGCAGGCCGCATCCCCATGCTGGTGGCCCATGCGCAAAGCGCAGGCCACGGCCTGAATTTGCAAGACGGCGGGCACCACTACGTCGCCTTCGACCACTGGTGGGACCTGGAACACCACCAGCAAATCACCGAGCGCATCGGCCCCGTGCGCCAGGCGCAGGCAGGCCACAAACGCCCGGTCTACCACCACTACATCATCGCCAGCGGCACCCTGGACGCCGCCGTCATGCAGCGCCTGCAAAGCAAAAGCAGCGTGCAGGATTTGCTGCTGCAAGCCATGAAAGCACGGTCATGAACACGCCCCTGAAAGCATCCCTTGTCAGCCAGATGGTTGTGTTCGAGCGCTACGGCGCAAGACTGGACGC